>Ga0190359_1000258_pt1 | contig 36384 bp, 24 predicted proteins | sample 48721823_MG_FD_161269 | JGI IMG/M metagenome (GOLD analysis project Ga0190359, IMG submission 161269) | Hydrothermal vent microbial mat bacterial communities from Southern Trench, Guaymas Basin, Mexico - 4872-18-2-3_MG | ecosystem: Environmental > Aquatic > Marine > Hydrothermal vents >... | reverse complement strand
CGCCGCCGGTATCACCACCGGTATCGCCACCGGTATCGCCACCGGTATCGCCACCGGTATCGCCACCGGTATCACCACCGGTATCACCACCGGTATCGCCACCGGTATCACCGCCGGTATCGCCGCCGCTGGAGGATTCGCCGGTTAATCCCACCGAGCACCAGGTCTCCTGCCCGGCATAGACGGTGCAGGTGCGCGAGGCCGAGCCGTACCCGGCCAGGGAGGCGGTCACGGTGTAGGTACCGGGTGCGAGCTCGAACGACCACGCGGCGTCGCCGGCGCCGGCCACGGTGCTGGAGCCGTCCGACAGTTCGACGGAGGCACCCGGCAGTCGGTGGCTCATGTCGGAAGTGCCTGCGCCGACGTCTTCGAACACAACTCCCTGCAGGGTGCCGCTGTCCTGGGTGTTGCCGCCGCCACCGCCGCCCGGTGCGGACCCGTTGGCCAGCGCCTCGAGATCCCCCAGGTCGCCGTTGAAGATGTCCAGGTCGACGTTGCCGGAGATGCCCGAGACCCGGCCCTGGCTGGAGGTCTGGAAGAACAGCCAGTCCGTCCAGGGGGCGGGAATGTCGGGGCAGGTGGGGCCGTACTGGGGGATCCACAGCGGGTGATCCAGGAAGGCGTCGGTGGAGTTGAAGGCGTCCTGCCAGAAGTACTTGCCGGCGTAGATCATCACCCGGCGGCCGGTCCCGGCCTCGACGCGATCCATGAAACGGCGTACCTTGTCGATGTTCTGGCTCAGGGTGTAGGGCTCGTAGAGGCTCTCGTTCTCCAGGTCGATCACCGGGGGCAGGTCTCCGGGGCCCAGGCGGCCGAGCTTGCGGACCATGATGTCGGCCTGTTCGTCGACGTCCTTGTTGGGGCGGAAGAAATGATAGGCGCCCCGGTACAGGCCCACCCGCCGGGCCTCGGACCAGTTGCGCTCGAACTGGGGATCCTCGAACCAGCCGTCGCCGGTACGGATGATGGCGAACTTGATCCCGGCCGAGGCCACGGCGTCCCAGTCGATGGTGCCCTGCCAGTAGGAGACGTCGATGCCGTCCACCGTGGCTCCGGACGCGCAGACACGGACTTCCTGCAGTACCTGGCGGAAGTCCCGGGCCGGTTCCTGGCCGCAGGCGGCCAGGATTCCCATCAGCACCAGCATGCTACCCACTGTCGTCCTCATCCGGTTTTCGTTCATTTTTTCCTCCTGAATAACTGTAAAGCAACAGTTGTGCCAGAACTGCCATGTCATGGCCTCGAGTGTAACAGTTTGTATTGCAAGTAATTACCTGCGATCACGTGATGCTGGAGCACGTGTACGTGGCCAGTGGTGTGACATCCTGTCTCGTTGGCGTTGCGTACGGCGGCCCGCCGGAGTCCGTAATTGTGCTGTACTTGCGTGTTTTTCAAGGAGTAGTTTTGTGTGTTCCCGGCCTGCCGATATTACGGCGCTGGTAAGTCTCGTTACCAGGTGCGCCGGCGTCCTTTCCGGGTGCTCCTTCACCCTGTCGATGCCCAGGCAATATGTCACATCAACTGCCCAGCGAAAATGTCACATTACCGCCTCTGCCTCCAGAGGCTTGCGGCCCTCTCGACCAGTTCCTCGAACTCGGCCCGGTAGCCGTGAGGGTCGCGTCCCCGCGCCGAGGCGGCCAGGTCCTCGACCAGCCCGAACGTGGCCTTCCCCTTGAACTGCGAGTCCCTCAGCAGCATCCCGAACGCGGCCACCGCGGCGGCGAACCTAAAGTCGGGGTCGGCAGAGCGCAGGCTCCCCCCGCTGTCGACCACGGGCCGCTCGATGAGCCGGCTCGTCCCGCCGTCGGGCTCCTGGTAGCGGATCTTGACGGTCATGATCTCGTCCGAGCCCTCTGCGGGCGCCGCTGCCCGGGCCGGTCTCTGGTACTTGAGAGGATCGACGCCGCGGCCGTGGAAGCGCACGCCGACGGGGACAACTTCGTAGAGCGCCGTCACGGTGTGCCCCGAGCCGATCTCACCGGCGTCCTTGGTGTCGTCGTTGAAATCCTCGGCGGCCAGCAGGCGATTCTCGTAGCCTATCAGCCGGTAGGCCTGCACCCGGGCCGGGTTGAACTCCACCTGGATCTTCACGTCCTTGGCGATGGTCATCATGGTGCCGCCGGCCTGCCGTACCAGCACCTTCCTGGCCTCCCTGAGGCTGTCGATGTAGGCGTAGTTGCCGTTGCCGTGGTCCGCCAGCTTCTCCAGGGTGGAGTCCTTGTAGTTGCCCATTCCGAACCCCAGCACCGTCAGGAAGACGCCGCCCGCGGCCTGCCGCTCGATCAGCCTGACCAGCGAGCCCTGGTCGGTGACGCCGACGTTGAAGTCACCGTCGGTGGCCAGGATGACCCGGTTGTTGCCCCCCCTGATCAGGTTCCTGGCGGCCACCTCGTAGGCCAGCCGTATCCCGGCCGAGCCGTGGGTGGACCCTCCCGCCCGCAGGCGCTCCAGCGCGGCCAGTATCTTGCCTTGCTCGTTGCCCGGGGTAGAGTCGAGCACCAGCCCGCTGGCACCGGCGTACACCACCATGGCCACCCGGTCGCGCTCGTCGAGCCTCTCTAACAGCAGCCGCAGGGCCTTCTTCAACAGGGGCAGCTTGTTGGGGCTCTCCATGGAGCCGGAGACGTCGATAAGGAAGACCAGGTTGCCGGGAGAGCGCTCGTCCCAAGGGATCTCCCGGCCCTTGATGCCTATGCGCGCCAGCCGGTGCCCGGGATTCCACGGGGCCTCGGCGACGTCGGCGGTCACCGAGAAGGGGCGGTCCCCGGAGGGCTGCGGGTAGCGGTAGTCGAAGTAGTTGATCATCTCCTCGATGCGGACGGCGCCGGCGGGCGGAAGGCAACCCGAGCGCAGGAATCGCCTCACGTTGGCGTAGGATGCCGAGTCCACGTCGATGGAGAACGTGGACAGGGGATTGTGGACCACCTCCAGGAAGTCGTTGCCGCGGACGTAGTCGTAGGACTCGGTGTTCATCGCGGCATCCCTGGGCCTGGTATTAAGCGCTGCGCCCGTGTCGGCGGCGGTTGCGAGCCCGAAACTTTTCAGGTTCTTGTGGCTGTACATGCCTCCGGGCACCGCCTGTTCGATGTCACCCTCGCCTCCGGCCAGGTTGTCGGTCCGGGGAGCGGAACGCTCCCGTTCCAGGTAGCCGTAGCCGAGCAGGCCTGCGCCGGCGACGACGACGGCCGCCGCGGACCAGGCGAGCACGAGCCTCCGGCTCCACCACCGGCCCTTGGCCGGTCCACGGCTGCCGGCGAGCCGCTCGAGCCGGGCCTGGCCCAGGTCCGGCGTGCGGGCCACCTCCTCGCGGTAGGCCGTGGACAGGAGTGCCGCCACCCGGCGGATCTCCTCCACGGCATCGCGGGCGTCCGCGTTCTCGGGCCGCTGCAGTAACTGCTCCAGTTCCTCGGCGGCGGGTGCGTCGAGTTCACCCAGGGCGTAATCGGTAAGTCTCCGCTCGTCTGCTTCGACCTTGTTCATGGCTCTCCTCCTTCCACGCCGGGCCGCAGCACCGGTCTGAGCTTGTCGCGGAGGGTGCGAATCGCGGTATGCAGCAAGAAACCCACGTTGGACTGCGACACCCCGGTTACCTGCGCTATCTCGCGGTAGCTGAAGCCTTCCTGGAACCTCAGCCGCAGCACCTCCTGCTGTCTCTCCGGCAGTCGGGCCACCAGCGCCAGCACGCGCCCCAGCCGCTCCTTCTGCTGCAGCCTCTCGTCGGGACCGTCACCCGGATGCGGCACCGCGGCCAGCCGGTCTGCTTCCACCGGTGTCATGCGCCCCTCCTTTCTCAACACGTCGGTCACCTCGTTCCGGCACACCGTGTACAGCCACCGGGCGACGTGACCCTCGATCCGCACCCGGTCTGCCTCCCACAATTTTTGGAACGTCGACTGCACCACCTCGTGCGCCCGCTCCTGGTCCCCGAGCCTGGCCCTGGCGTAGGCGATGAGGGGCCGCTGGTAGCTACGTACCAGATCCATGATCCAGCGGTGTTTTACGCTTTCCTGTGCCATACCTTCGCTCCGCCGTCTCCGGCCCCAGCTGACTCTCATATAGTATTACGTGCGAGCCAGGTATTTCTTAGGGCGGGATACCCCGTAAAAGGAGCCACCAGATTGTTCAAGCCCAGCCGACCCGGCTTCATGATTCCGGCGGGAGCGAGCAGGCGCGGCACTGCCCCGGCGTGCCGCGTACCCGCAGAAGGGCGAGCACGCGGGTGTAGGAACCTGAGTTCTGTGCAGTTCCCTCTTGGTCATAGCGATCCGTTCCATATAGGACATAATCGCTTGGCAGTTATGTAGGACATAATCGCTGGGCTATCACAAGAGTGCTCCTTCACCCTTTCGTTACGGCACGAGGATGTGTATATTGGCTCTTCGGCCGATTTTCGGCCGCAACGGAGGTTCGATGGCCGGCAGCAGCGAAAAACGGCTTCCCCGGGCGGTCGCCGAGGAGTCAAGGATCCTCGATCGCGTGCGACAGGCCATCGCGTCCTCACCGCGGCCGTCCTGGTTGGATCACCAGGACCGCGACATGCTGGCCCTGCGCGATGCCCTGGCCGAGGAGAAGCTGGTAGACGACCGGGCCAGCATCCTCGAGGAGATGGATCGCATCGCCGCGCTGACCGAGATCCGCGAGCGCTACGCCCCCGACGTGGTGGATCCCCACAGTCCCTACTTCGGGCGACTGCGCCTGCACTACGATGACGGCCGGCAGTCGGATGTCCTCATCGGCAGCCGCTCTTTCTTCCGCGACGGCGTGCGTATCGTCGACTGGCGCCACGCTCCCATCAGCGGCATCTTCTACCGTTACCGGGAAGGAGAGCGCTTCGACGAGGAGATCGCCGACCGCCGGGTCACCGGCCAGGTGGTGCGCCGGCGCACGGTGACCATCGTCGGCGGTCGCCTGGTGAGGGTGGACACCGGCCGGCGGGTGTACCAGCGCACCCGGGAGGGCTGGCGCGAGTCCACCGGGCGCGGCACCGGGCTGGGCGGCGGAGCGGGCAGCGCCAGCCGCCCGGAGAACACCTCGCCCTGGCTGGGGGGCGGCCCGGCGGCGGAAGGGCAGGTGCTGTCTGCCGACCGTCGCCTGGCGGCCATCTCGGCGCTGCTGGATGCCGAGCAGTTCGACCTGCTCACCCGCGAGCCCGAGCAACTGCTGGTGGTCACGGGCGGCGCCGGCTCCGGCAAGACCACCGTGGGGTTGCACCGCGTGGCCTGGCTGCACTACCAGGATCCCCGGCGCTTCCGCACCCGGCGCATGCTGGTGCTGGTGTTCGGGCGCGCGCTGGAGCGCTACATCGAGCGGGTGCTTCCCGCCCTGGGGGTGGAGGGGGTGCCGGTACGCACCATGGGCAGCTGGGCGCTGGGACAGATGCACAAGCACTTCGGCGACATCAACCGGCGCTTGGTGGAATCGACCCCGGCACCGGTGGTTCGTTGCAAGACCCACCGGGCCATGATCCCCATGCTCGAGCAGGCGGCGGCCGACAACCCCGGCGCCGATCCCCTGGAACTGTTCGACGAGCTGTTCACCAACCGCGACTGGCTGCGGCAAGGGCTGGAGCGGCATGCCCCGGGAGAGTTCTCCCCCGACGACATCAACACCATCCACGACTGGTGCACCCGCCTGCAGTTCGCCCGGGCCGACGGCGAGGCCCGTGACGAGATTCCCCCCGGCTACGACGAGGAGGATCCACCCATCCTGCTGCGCCTGCACCAGTTGCTGCGCGGTCCGCTGCGCTACTCGCGCGGGCGCCGGCTGGGCTACGATCACCTGATGATCGACGAGGCCCAGGACTTCAGTCCCCTGGAGCTGCGGGTGCTGCTGGAGCTGGTGCGCGGCCAGTCGCTCACCCTGGCCGGCGACCCGGCCCAGAAGCTCACTCCCGGCGACCTGGGTTCCTGGGCCGATGTCCTGCAGGTGCTGCCGGTCGACCGCCACGAGGTGGCCAGCCTTAAGATCAGCTACCGCTCCACCCGCCCCATCACCGAGCTGGCCCACGCCGTGCTGGGGCCGCTGGCCGAGGGCCCGCCCCCCCGGGCGGCACGAGACGGCCCGCCGGTGGAGCTGTTCCGCTTCGGGGCGGCGGGACCGGCCTACACCTTCCTGGCCGACGCCCTGCTGGAGCTGCAGCGGCGCGAACCGCAGGCGGCGGTGGCGGTGCTGGCCCCGGACCGGGCCGGGGCCGAGCAGGCCTGGCGGGCGTTGCGCAAGAGCCCCCTGAGCGGTCTCAACCACGTGGCCGACCAGGACTTCTCCTTCGCCCCCGGCATAGAGGTCAGCGACGTGGCCCAGACCAAGGGCCTGGAATTCGACTACGTGGTGCTGGTGGGCGTCGATCGCGACAACTACCCGGCCACCCCCAGCGCCCGGCACCTGCTGCACGTGGGGGCCACCCGGGCGGTGCACCAGCTGTGGCTGCTGTCCTGGGGCCCGCCCTGTTCGCTGCTGCCCGATTGGCTCAGGGTCCGGATCGCCGGGTAGCGGCCGTGACCAGGCATAGCAGCAGCAACAACAGCGCCGCTGCCCCGGTGCCGGGGTGCCCGGGCGGGCTGCAAGAACAGCCGCCCGAGCAGTCCTCGTCGGTGAGCCCGTCGCAATCGTCGTCGCTGCCGTTGCCGCATTCCTCCCCGCCGCCGGTTGCGGGGCTGCAGGCGTACTCGCAGCCGTTGTCGCTCGCGCCGTCCAGGTCTACCCAGCCGGTCTCGCAGGCGGTGAGCAGGCACTGGCCCTGGCTGCAGCTTTCCGAGGCATGGGCCAGGTCGCAGGTCAAGCCGCAGCCGCCGCAGTTTTCCAGGTCGGAGCTGGTGTCGATGCACCAGCGGTCGCAGTCGGAGCGGCCGGGACCGCAGGCACTGGTGCACTGGCCCAGGTCGCAGACCTCGCCGGCGGACTCCCGGCACACCCAGCCGCACTCGCCGCAGTTGTCGGGATCGGCCTGCAGGTTGAAACCCTCGTCGATCTGGCCGTCGCAGTCGTCGTCGGTGTTGTTGCACAGCTCCTCGGCACCGGGGTGCACCGAGGCGATGGTGTCGTCGCAGTCGGGACCGTCGGGACAGTTTCTACCGTAGCCGTCGCGGTCGTGGTCCACGCAGCCGCAGGCCTCGTCGTCGAGGTCGGTCAACCCGTCGCAGTCGTCGTCGACGCCGTTTTCACAGTCTTCAGCCGCGTCGGGATGAACCTGGGCGTTGCCGTCGTCGCAGTCGGGACCGCCGCAGGTGGCGTCCAGGTAGCCGTCCGAGTCGGCGTCGGGGCAGGCCACGCAGTCGCCCGCGCAGCAGCGCGACGAGTCTCCGGCCACCAGCCAGTCGCCGCTGCAGCCGTCCAGCGCCTGGCAGGCGCTGCCGCCCTGCTCGTTGCAGGTGGGGGCCTGCTCCACGGTGAAGGCCAGGCCGGGTGCGCTCCAGGGGCCGGGTTGGTTGGCATCGTCGCGCGTCGTTACCCGCACGTACCAGCGACCCTCCGCCAGTTCCAGGTCGTCGGGCACCGTCCAGGCGCCGGTACCGTCGTTGACGTAGTTGGAGTCGATGAGGTCCTCGGTGTCGAAGGTGGGGGAGCGGTCGAGCTGTACCCGGAAGGCACCCTGGCTGCCGCCGGCCGAATCGGTGTAGCTCCAGAAGAACTCGGGGGTGAGATCGGCCACCGTCCCGGCGGGCTGGTAGTGCCAGGGGGGCTGGCCGCTGTCGTACTCGAAGGCGCCCAGGTCTACCCGGCCGCCACCACCCTCGGGAACCGGCAGATCGGCCGGGCCGCGGTCGATGGCATAGGCGCCGCCTGCCAGCGAGTAGTCACCGCCGGCCGCGTCGGCGAAGCCGGGGTCGGCGAACATGGCCCCGGGGCCGGTATCGCCCTGGCCGTCGCTGTCGGCGGTGTTGTCGAAGTAGAGGTTGCCGTCGGGCTGGCTGTCGGCCGGCGGAGAGAGGTACTCCACTCCCACGGTGTTGCCGGCGAAGATGTTGCCGCTCACCAGGCAACGGGCGGCGAAGTGCAACTCCAGGGCGAACTGGAAGCCGGTTATGGTGTTGAGCAGCACCCGGCAGTCCCGGGACTCTTCCAGGCGGATGCCCTGCAAAGAGCCGCCGGCCAGCAGGTTGCGGAAGACGGCCACCCCGCGGGCCTGGTCGAGCAGCACCACACCCTGGTTGGCGCTGTTGGAGGTGAAGCGGTTATGCTCGATACGGCTGCCGGCCCCGGCCGGGTGGGGCCCGGCCTTGATGCAATTCACCCGGTAGCCGGAAAAGTCGTTGTAGGCGATCCAGCTGGCGGTGGAGCGGTCGTCGAGCGCCCGTTCGGTGGTGGAGTTACCCAGGAAGGTGTTGCCCCAGACGCGCACCTGCTGGGAGGAGATGATCACCAGGTCCACCGAGTCGGCCATGCCGCTGCCGTTGCCCTGCAGGGTGCAACCGCGGATCACCGCGTCCGAGCTTTGCTGCACGGCCACCCCGTAGCCGGAGAAGTTCTGGATGCGAAAGCCCTCCAACACCACTGCCCCGTCGCGGTGGATGCTCACCCCGGCCGGGTTCTGCAGGCTGCCCTCGAGCTGCAGCTCCAGGCCGCTGCCGTCGATGATCACCGACTGGCCGTCGGCCGGCTCGGCCCGCAGTACGAGCGGCGCCGCCCGGGAAGGGGCCGGGTTCATGTCCGGGATGATCACCTGCTCGCGGTAGGTGCCCGCCAGCACCAGCACGGTGTCGCCGGCCCGGGCCCGGGCCAGGCCCTGGGTGATGGTGCGTACCGGGTCGGCCTGGCTGCCGGAGCCGGAGTCGCTGCCGTTGCTGCCGTCGACGTAAATGGTCTGGCCGGCCGGCGGACGCACGGGGTGGAAGGCGCCGGCAACTCCAGGCGGCCAGGCCGGGCGGGCTCCGATGGCAGCCGGGAAGGCCGGGTCGGCCCGCGACACCCCGGGCAACAACAGGCACAGGCACAGGCCGGGCAGCCAGCTGGCCTTGCGGATCTTCATGAAACACCTCCTGTGGTTGGCGATGCGCCAGTGTAGCATTGGTACCCGGCTGCGGGAAAAACCTTCACCCCTGGCGGCGGACGAACTCCTCCATGAAGCGCGCCAGTTCCTCGACGCCCTCCGGAGGCATGGCGTTGTAGATGGAGGCACGCAGGCCGCCCACCGAGCGGTGGCCCTTGAGGCCCACCAGCCCTTCGGCCTGCGCCTGCTCCATGAAACGCCGCTCCAAGTCCTCGTCGGGCAGGCGGAAGACCACGTTCATGCGCGAGCGGCAGGGCGGTGCCACCGGGCAGCGGTAGAACTCCGGGTGGGTGTCGATGACGCCGTAGAGGATGGCCGACTTCAGCCCGGCCAGCCGTTCCATGGCTGCCACGCCCCCCTGGCGCTCGATCCACTCCAGCACCAGGCCCATCAGGTAGACGGCGAACACCGGCGGGGTGTTGTACAGCGAGCCCTTGGCGGCGTGGCTGCGGTAGGACAGGTAGGCGGGCAGGTCCTGCCGGCAGCGTTCGAGCACGTCGCCGCGGATGAGCACCAGGGTGACCCCGGCCGGACCCAGGTTCTTCTGGGCCCCGGCGAAGATGAGCCCGAATCTCTCCGCCGGCAGCTGGCGGCTCATGATGTCGGAGCTCATGTCGCAGACGATGGGGACGGCGCCGCTGTCGGGCAGCTGCCACCACTGCAGGCCGCCGATGGTCTCGTTGGAGGTGAGGTACAGGTAGGCGGCGGAGGGGTCGATGTCCAGCGCCGCCGGGTCGGGTAGCTGGTGGTAGTCGTCGTCCCGGCCGTCGTAGACCACCCGTACCCGCCCCAGGCGGGCGGCGTCGGTGTGGGCCTTGCGCGACCAGGCGCCGGTGATGGTGAAGTCGCAGCCGCGCTCCGGCCCCAGCAGGTTCAGCGGCACCATGGCGAACTGCAGGGTGGCCCCGCCGCCGAGCAGCAGCACCTGGAAATCGTCGCCCAGCCCCAGCAGCCGGCGAACCAGTCCGCGGGTGCGCTCGTGCACCTCGGTGTACTCCGGCGAGCGGTGGCTCATCTCCAGCAGCGACATGCCCCGGCCGGCGTAGTCGAGCAGTTCCTCCCGGGCGCGCTCGAGCACCTCGAGCGGCAGCGTGGCCGGCCCGGCCCCGAAATTGTAGACTCGTGCCATGATGGCCTCCTGCCGACATCACTAGACCATGTCGAGCCAGTAGACAAGAGCCGGGAGTCCTGCAGAAGGTGAGAAGGTGGGGACAGGCCCAGCATAACGATTTGTTCTTACGGCATATTTCTCGTGAAAGACGGTATTGTTGTGCTATTGCAAACAATATCAAGCTGTTACGCGTGACGAGGCGGTTTTCTGGCGCTCATCTCATTGACTTTGTTGACTTTTAGTCGGTGCCTGTCCCCGTTAGTCGGTGCCTGTCGCCGTGCTTTCCCGCGCTTTTCGCGGTCGGAGGCAATCATGTCACGACATGCCGGATTTTTCGGTAGTACGGTTTGGCTGGAAAGCCATATCGCCCCGTGCTTACTCCAGTCGACAAAGAACCGGCCGGGGGTAGCCGCAATAGACACTATCTAGCTGACCATGTGAATTGCTTCCCCAACAAAAGATGGCACCCGATTCCGCCAACGCACAGGAAAATTCCCGCCCGGTAGCCACCCGAACAATCGGAGTCGGCAGACCCTCCACCTCAACTGGGCCGTGGACGGAATCGGCATATGATCCCATACCCAGGGCACCTGTCTCATTGCATCCCCAGCAATGGACGGCGCCGTTTGACCCAAGTGCACAGGTGTGATTCTGCCCGGCAGCCAGTGTGGTGACACCCGATGACAACCCATTCACTTCGACTATGCCTTCTATATAATAATGGTCACCAGTCCCCAACTGACCAAAAAAGTTATCTCCCCAGCAGACTACACCCCCTTCTACGGTCAATGCACAGGTATGCTCTTCCCCGCCGGCGACTTCGGTGACTGCAATGTTCAACATGTCTGCTACCACAGGCACGGGCGAGTATCCTATTGGCTGCGTGCTTCCCAGTTGGTTGTGATGGTCTCGTCCCCAGCACTTCAACGATCCATCGGTCAGTAATGCGCAGGAATGGTAGCCACCGGCAGCAACCGATTGCACTACTTCATTCAGTCCATCGACTGCAACTGGAACGAAACTATCCAGAAGGGTTCCGTTACCCAATTGTCCGTCCTCGTTGTGTCCCCAGCACATCACTCCTCCTGATGCCAAGGAGGCGCAGGCATGGACATGACCCGCGGCTATTGTCGTCGCGGCAGACGGCAAGGCGACCGGCGAGACAGGTTCATTGCTGTCTTGATCGGTTCCGTTACCCAGTTGACCATAATAGTTATTCCCCCAGCACCACACTTCTCCAGCAACGGTGAGGACACATGAAAAGGAGGCACCCACAGCCACCTGTATGATTTCACCAGAGAGGCTGGCAACACTTTCGGGCAACCAGCCAGGGACGTTTTCTCCATTGCCCAGTTGTCCACTGCTGTTTGCCCCCCAACAATAGACATCCCGATCGACCGTCCTCAGGCAGCCGTGAGCGCTGCCCAAGGCCAGGGCAACACCTCCCGCTGGTGTGCCTTGCATCTCGCGCGGAACCGCTGACGACCCGACGCAAGGGTTGCCCAATTGACCTTTGTAGTTGTCACCCCAACAAAGGAGCTTGTTTTCTGCATAAATGGCACAAGCATGCCAATAAGCGACATCCACGGCTTCAATGCGGCGATCATCGATATGCAGCACCTTGGTTGGACTGTACCTGGGCAGGTTAGAGCCGTTTCCCAGCACACCGAACATTCCCTGTCCCCAGCAATATAGGTCACCCGAAACCAGTACGGCGCAGGTGCTATCGCTGGCAGCAATTTGACGAGCAGATCCAAGCAGTTCCACCGCTACCGGTACGAACTGAGGAGTATGCGAGCCATCTCCTATTTGCCCAAGATCGTTGTTACCCCAACAACTGACTGCACCGTCTTTCAAGAGTGCACAGGTATGGTCCCAGCCAGTCGCAACGGCTGCTACGTTTGAGCCGAGCGTGCTCACTACTACCGGTTGGTATGAATCTTCGGTTGTCCCGTTTCCCAGTTGACCGTACTGGTTTTCACCCCAGCAGTACAGTTCTCCTCCAACTGTCAGCACGCAAGCATGATGACCACCTAGCGCCAGTGCAGCCACTGAATCCGGCATGCCGGACACCGGAACCGGGCTGGTATCGAAGTTGGTGCCCGGGAAACGCGAGCCCCAACAATAAACAGTATTATCGTCGGTGACCGCGCAGGTCTTACTGCCGAATGCCGAGATGGTGACTGCTGGAGAGGAAAGGTTGGCGACGGCAACCGGGACATTGCTCGAATTTGTCGTGCCATTGCCTAACTGCCCGGAAGGGTTGCTACCCCAGCACTTCACTTCCCCCGCGGAAACAATGGCACAGGCATGAGCGCCGCCGACGGCCAAGGCGGCAACTCCCGAATCCAGACCATCTACTGCCACCGGGACCCGGCTGTCGTCGTTGGTTCCATTGCCAAGCTGTCCTTTGTCATTGATGCCCCAGCACTTTACGGCCCCGAAATCAGTCAGTACGCAGGTGAAACGAGACCCTGCAGCAACCTGCGCTACATGCTGAAAGAAGGAGATTTCAGTTCCTACACAACTTCCGTTTTCATCACATACCCCAGGTGAAGAGCACTCGGGGGTGTCCTGGCAGATGGAACCGGTTGGGGCCAGTTCATCCTCTGGGCATGCTGCCGATAGACCGTCGCAATATTCCGTACGATCGCAAACACCGCGGGCATGGCGACAAACAACCGTGCTGTCCAGGAAGGATGTCGTACAGGCATGAGACGTACCCGAACAACTATTGATCGAGCACGGCAGCTCGTCGTCGCATTCGTGGTCTTCGTGGCAGGAATACTGACAGGTTTCCGGTTCGCAACCATCACCAGAAACATCGTTGCCGTCGTCACATTCCTCGTTGACGGTTGTGTGCGAGTCCGTGTAGCCATCACCGCAGATGCTTTCCTGGCACTTCCAATGCAAGCATATCTTGTGCATGTAATAATTCCCACACTCGTGGCCGTCCGGAAGGGCTGCGATCTCCAGGCATTCCTTGATGGTGGGATCACAGTACTCGTCGCCATTGCAGGGATCGGTGTCGAGACGACAGTCAGAGTCGTAGGAACAAGCGAAGTGGCACCTGACATTGCAGTCTCCATCAGGATCTGGTGGATCACACTGCTCTCCCCGACTGGTATCAACGATACCGTCTCCACATACCGATCGCTGGCATACTCCCCCTACGCAGATTCCGTTGGGAGTGTCCTGGCAAGGAGTTCCATCGGCAGGCTTTTCACCATTTCGACACAACCAACCGTTCAATGCCTCGACACAGGTTTCCTCTCCGTCACAGACATCCTCATCTCGACAGTCAGCATCATCATGGCAAGAAAACCTGCAGGTGTCCGGTTCGCAGCCATCGCCATTCATGCGATTGCCGTCATCACACTCCTCACCTGCCTCGACAATACTGTTACCACACTGGGGAGATGACTCGCCGGAACCACTACAACTTGATACTCCAATTGCCAGACAAATAATCAACCCTCTCCAGAAATTCATCTTCCACCCCTGGAATGTTCTCTCTTCACTTATTATTTTGGATATAGTCGGTGCCTGTCAACGGTCCTGGGATTCCGGGACAATTGATCCTGCGGCACCCTCTATCGGGGAAAAACGGGCTTGTAGCCGGTCCGCCGGAGGCATTATGCTGGGGACATGAAAGTGATTCGACGATTGATGGTTTTCGTGGTGCTGCAGGCCGCGGCTTGCAGCGGCGGCGGGGACGGCGCGGGAGACGGCGGCGGCGACGGCGGCTGGCAGCCGCCGCACGTCTACCAGGACACCGGCTACACGGAAGAGGTCGGCGAGATCCTCGCCGCCGACCTGGTGGTGAACGACCTGGAGCTCGACGGCCAGGGCCTGCCCTGGCTGGCCACCGCTACCGGGGTTATGAGCTTCGACGGCAGCGGCTTTCGGCAGGTGGCGCTGCCGGACGTCGGTGCGCTGCATGACCTGTGCTTCGACGCCCAGGGGCGGTTGGCGGCGGCCGGCGAGGCAGGCGTGGTGCTCGACGGCCAGGCTCTCGATCTGCCGGCCGGGGCCCGGCCTGCCTTCGTGGCCTGGCGCCGGGCCGGCGGCATCTGGATCGCCGGCGAGAACCTGGCCGGCTGGTGGGACGGCCAGTACCACGCCATTGCCGAGCTGGCCGGGCAGACGGTGCGGACCCTTGCCGAGGACGCCGCCGGCGACTGGTACGCCGCCACCGCTGGTGGTGTCTTTACCGCCACCGGTACGGTAACGAACGCTTCCGGGCTTCCCTCCAACGACGTGCGTTCGTTGACCCTGTGCCCGGACGGCACCCTGTGGGCCGGCACCGCCGCCGGGCTGGCCCGGCGGGACGCCGCCTCGGGAACCTGGTCGGCCTTCCTGGGTGCCGACGGGCTGCATTACGGAGATGTCAACCGGCTTGCCTGCGACGGCGAGGGCAACCTGCTGGTGGCCACCCGCAGGGGCGGCAGCATCTTCCGGGCCGACGGCACTCGCCGCTACTACTTCGGACGCAATTGGACGGCCGGCGACGACATCCGCGCCCTGGCCCGGGCCGGAGACGGCACGGTATGGCTGGCCGGCCCGGACGGGGTGTCACGGGTCAGACAACTCGAGACCACGCTGGCCGCAAAGGCGGCGCTGCTCGACGAGATCACCCAGGCCCGGCACGTGCGCCTGGGCTACACCTCCACCGAAAACGCCCTGCGCGAGTGGGGCGACGTGGAGTCCTTCTACAACCACGACGACGACAACGACGGACAGTGGACGGCCATGTATCTGGCCTCGCAATGCTTCCGCTGGGCGGTCACGGGCGAGCAACAGGCGAAGGAAAATGCCGACGTGGCCGCCGCGGCCCTGATGAAGCTCGAGCAGGTGACGCCCGTCCGCGGCTTCTTCGCCCGTTCCATCGTGCCCGGCAACGAGTGCGCGGCCAAGCAGCAGGGCCCCGGCGAATGGCACCTTTCCGGAGACGGGCAGTGGTGCTGGAAGGGAGACACCTCCTCGGACGAGTTCGTCGGCCACGTCTTCGGCCTGTCGCTCTACCACGACCTGGTCGCCGATGACGAGCAGCGGGCCCGGGTGGCCGACACCCTGGGGGCCATCGTCGGCTACATCGTCGATAACGGCTACCGCCTGCTGGACATCGACGGCGAACCCACCGAGCACGGGCGCTTCGACCCCGACTTCATGGAAAACGATCTGTCCGCCATCTACGGCGACGCCGGGCTCAACTCGGCCATGATCCTGGGCGGGCTGCTGGCCGTCCACCACATGACCGGCGAGCAGCGCTTCCTGGAGTCGTTCGACTACCTGGCCCGCGAGCGCAACTACCGCGACTACGTGGCCTGCATCGAGGAGAAGAACACCTACGCGCACATCAACCACGACAGCGAGGAGATGTCCTTCCTGGCCATGTACACCCTGCTGCGCTACAACACCGACGAGCGCCTCGAGCAGTTGTGGCTGCACGGATCGAGCAAGCTCGACTGCCGGGGGCTCGACTACCTGTGGGAGGTGCAGCGGCCGGAGCGCAACCCCGAGTTCAACATGATCTTCGCCGCCCTGGCCCGCAGCGATGAATACGATCTCGACCAGTCCATCGAGACGCTGCAGAAGCTGCCGCGCGATCTCATTCTCTGGGGCCTGGACATGTCCCACCGCTGGGACGCCGTGCCCGACCCGCACCCGGATCGCTTCGGCCGGCCCCAGAACAGCTTCGTCTTTCCCTACGACGAGCGGCAGGTGATGCGCTGGGCGGAGAATCCCTACGCCTTCCGCCAGCGCGGCGACGGCCACAGCGAGTCGTCGGGCACCTTCTGGCTGCTGCCCTACTGGATGGGCCGCTACCACGGATTCATTCGTTGAGTCGTTCCTGGCTGTCGGCCATGGCCTCCTGGTAGTGATCACGCAGGTCGTGGATGGCCTGCCGGCCGCACCGGCCGCGGTGATATTCTGGTGACGAAAAGCTGGCAGGGTGGGGGCCGTTTTTGCCACGCCGGCGCCGCTATGGCATGGTATTGGCGGCGGGGGGAAGGGAGTGCGGATGAAAGCGGTGGTTCGGGTGATGACCACTTTGATGGTGCTGCTGGCGGGGCTTGCGGTTCGGGCCGGCGATGGTGGTGGCAACGGCTGCCGGCAGCGCCGGCAGATCATCGCCGGCCGGGCCGAGCGGGCACCGGTCATCGACGGCCGGCTCGACGATCCCGCCTGGCAACTGGCCCCGCCCGCCACGGGTATGATCCAGGGATATCCCGACCCGGGGAAGCCGGCCAGCCTGGGAGCGGAGATCCGCGCGCTGTACGACGACCGGGCCCTGTACATATTCGCCCGCCTGGACGACCCCCGGCCCGATCTCATCCTGGCCCCGGTGACCCGGCGCGATCGCTGGGTCGAAGCCGACTGGTTCGAGGTGGACATCGATTCCCGCAACGACCGGCGCAACGGCTACTTCTTCGCCGTCAACGCCGCCGGGGTGCAGATGGACGGGCTGTGGTTCGACGACAGCGAGCAGAGCGAGGACTGGGACGGGGTGTGGGCCTCCGCAGTGCGCATTACCTCGCGGGGCTGGAACGTGGAGATGCGCATTCCCCTGCACCTGTTGCGTTTCGAATCCGCGCCCGAGGTCAGCTTCGGCATCCAGTTCAAGCGCCGGGTGGCCCGCCTCAACGAGTGGGATCACTGGCAGTACATTCCTCCCGACAGTGGTCGCTGGGTGTCCTGCTTCGGCCGGCTTTCCGGCCTCGACCTGGCGGCGGTGAATACCTACCACCTGGACCTGGCGCCCTACCTGGTCCTGAGGCGCGCCTTCGACCCCGCCGCCGACGGCGACACCAGCACCGGCTCCTTCGACGCCGGTGCCGATGCCCGGTTGAAGCTGGGCAGCGATTTCATGCTCACCCTGACGGCCAACCCCGATTTCGGGCAGGTGGAAGTCGACCAGGTGGTACTCAACCTTTCCACCATCGAGACCTACTTTCCGGAAAAGCGCCCCTTTTTCCTCGAGGACATGACCCTGTTCCAGTTGCCTCGCTTCGGGGACATGAACCCCGCCGAGTTGTTCTACACCCGCCGCATCGGCCGCGCGCCCCGCGAGCCGGAACTGGCCGACGGCGAGGAACTGGTCTACCAGCCGGCCACCACGCGTATCTGGGGAGCGGCCAAGCTGGCCGGCAACCTGGGCCGGCTGTCGCTGGGGCTGCTGCAGGCGGTCACCGGGGCCGCCCATTCCCGGGTACGCCGCACAGACGGCAGCGAGGAAGACCGGCTGGCCGAGCCGCTCACCAGCTACAGCATCCTGCGCCTGCGCCAGGCCTTCCTGCACCACTCGACGGTCGGGCTCATGCTCACCTCGGTGGCCACTGCCGGGGAGGGCGCCGCCGTCACCGGCGCCGGCGACCTGCAGCTGGAGCTTTTCGACCAGCAGTACCAGCTCACCTTGGAGCCGCTGTTCTCCTACCTGAGTCCGGCCCGGGTGGAATGGCACGACGACTTCACCCGGGCGGCGGTGGACGAGGATGGTCCCTGGGGTTACGGCGGCACCTTGATCTTTCGCAAGGTCGGCGGCGAGCACCTGGTGGGGGCGGTAATGGCCTCCTGGCGCAGTCCCAACCTGGCGCTCAACGACCTCGGTTACCTGGATCGTCCGGACGTGTTCTCCACCGTGTTGTGGCTGCAGTACCGGCGGCTCAAGCCGCTGGGGCCGCTCGATCGTTTCAACATCAACCTGGCCACCTGGATGTGGCGCAACACCGACTTCCTCAACCTGGGCGACGGCGTGAACATGAACGGCGAGGTGCAGTTCACCAACGGCTGGTTCGCCGGTATCGACGGCGGGCTGCGTCCGGGCAGCTGCGACGATCGCGAGACCCGCTCCGAGGGCCGGGTGGCGCTGTGCCGCCGCAGCTGGCTCTGGGACACCGGCCTGTGGGTGGGCTCCGACCAGCGCCGGGCGCTGGCCGCGGTGTTCATGCTGGGCTTCGACGAAACCGAGCACGGCTACAACCTGCACACCCGCATGGAGATCGGCATCAAACCGCTGCCCCGGCTGCAGCTCGACCTCATGCCCGGCTACCTGTGGGAGACGGGCCGCATCCGCTGGCTGGACACCTGGGATACAACCGAGGGCGAGCGCTACCTGTTCGCCCGGCGGCACATCGAGTACTGGGACGTCACCCTGCGCGGTACCTACACCTTCACCACCACCTTGACCTTGCAGGCCTACGCCCAGGTGTTCCTGGCCTCGGTCGACTACGGCGGCAAGCTGGCCGCGCCGCCGCCGGCGGGCTCGCGGGTGTACACCGACGAGCTGGTCGCCGCACCCGACGTCGACGACGAGTACGATTTCACCGACAGCGCCCTGAACCTGTCGGTGGTGCTGCGCTGGGAGTACCTGCCCGGCTCGCTGCTGTACCTGGTGTACACCGGCAGCTTCGGCGACGACGACGAGAGGGCCGATTTCCGCTTCGGTCCCTTGCTGGGCGACTTGCTGGCCACCTCCGGGCAGCACGTGCTCATGCTCAAGCTGTCGTACCTGTGGGGATGAAAAGCAGCGACGTGATGCGCTGTGTGATTTTGCCGGCTGTTCGGTTACAATCGGCGGCATCGACAACTCTCACGAAAGGTGCTCGTTCATGTCCGGAATCAGAAGGTGTGGACTGTCGCTCGGTGTGACCCTGGCGATCGTCGTCGCCGGTTCATGTCTTCGGCTCGATCGAGCCCGGGCCGAGGCCATCTTTCCCCCGGGCCGCTACCCGCAGCTCGATGAGCTGATGGCCCGGCACGGCCGCCAGTTCTACCTTTTCAACGCCCGGCCCTTCGGCCTGGCGCTCGATTACCACTACGCCGACGAGCAGGCGCGGGCGCTCATCGAGCAGTTCCTGGCCCAGGAGGCGAGCGACGACGTCCAGGCGGTGACCGGCAAGCACCCCTTCGAGATGGCCGCGTCGTACGGGGAGTTCGGCGACCTGGGGTTCTTCGGCGGTGTGGCCCTGGCCGGCCTGGCCTTCGAGTACCTGGCCTTGAAGCGGGAGGGCGGCCCGGCCGAGCGGCTGGAGCTGGTGCGCTCGCGGCTGGTGCGGGCGGCCCGTTCCTGGCACGTTTTCTACCGGATAACCGGCGTGGAAGGAGTGGTGGCCCGGGGCATCAGGCGGCTCGAACCCGAGGACCCGGCCGATCCGCCCCTGCCCGGCGCCCTGCCGGAGACGGTACCGTTGTTCGACGACCAGGGGCAGCCGTTTCCGCGTCCCAAGACCAACGGCACCTGGCGTGCCGACAACTCCGGCGGCGAGCTTCCGCCCGGCACCTGGATGTGGGCCGACTCCTGCTCCAAGGATCAGATGGTGGGACAGGTGTTCGGCATGGTGGTGCTGCACGATGCCATGGCGGGTGACCCGGACATCGACCAGTCACTGGTGGAGCAGCTGCGCACAGACGCCCTGGCCGTGGCGCGCATGCTCATGACAGCGCGCGACATCTCGCAGCTCGAGAGCGTCGATGGAAGTCCGCTGGGGGAGGGTGTCTACGATCTCATCATCATGGACGCCGACGGCCGGCCCACCATGTACCACGATCTCAACCCCAAGTCGCTCGAGAAGCTCTACTTCCCGGAGGACTCGCCCAGCTTCAACCGCTTCAACGTCATCATGGCCCTGGGGGTGATGAAGGGTCTGTACCACCTGACCGGCGACGAGGAGGTGGAACGCTACGTCTACCAGGAGCTGCTCGACCGGCGCCAGTATCTGGATTTGCTCTTCCGCCAGGAAGGCGCCATCGACTACATCTACCTGGGCCAGGGCACCAACTGGGACAACCCCGACATGACCGCGGTGGCACTGTGGCTGGCGCTCTACACCGAGAAGGACCCGCAGGTGCGCGAGCCGCTGGAGCGCTTCCTGGAGCAGGGCTGGTGGGCGCCCGCCGACGAGCCCGACTTCGCCGCCTCCCGGGCCAAGCAGCCGCTGTGGCACCTGGCATACCTGACCATGAGCGAAGGCGGCCCCGGCCGGGCGCTGGCCGACGAGGCCGCCGACCTGCTCGCGGGCTTCTCCCTGGGGCCCTACTTCAACGACGAGGTGGTGAACTGCGACGAGCAGGAGCTCCAGGCCGGCCACTGCCTGGCCATCGACGGCCAGACGGAGCTCGAGCTCATCGGGGAAGGCGAGCGCGACGGCATCATGGCCAGCGAGGCGCTGCATCCGCGCATCCGCCCGCCGTCGAACTTCAACGCCCGCTCCAACCCCTTCGCCGTCAACGGCGGCGGGGGACGCCTGCTCAATCCCGGTGGCGACCTGCTGGCCAGCTACTGGATGGGCCGCTACTTTGACCTGCTGGGTACCGGCCAGGCCAGCATCTCGACTTGGGTCCGCGACCACATGCCCATCGGCGGCTGGCCGCCCGACGGCGGGCCCGGCAACGACGACATCGCCTCCGGCTGCGGCTGCGGCAGCGGCCGGCACCCCGACCAGGCGACCTGGCTGTTGCTGGTGACGGCCGGGTTGCTGCTCTGCCGGAGGAGCGGTGGTATCAGTGCCGGGCCCGGGAGGGACCGGTCGTCGCGCGGGTGATGCGCCGGGTCTCCGAGGTGGAGGGATCGAGTTCCACGATGAACTCGATGGTGCGGCCGTCGGGGATCTGGTTGGTGAAGGTGACCCGGTAGACCTCGCCGGTGAAGGATATGCGGCGGGAAAAGCCGCGGGTGTCGATGCCCGTTTCCGCCAGTACCAGCTCGGCCAGGTCAGCGGCCATCTCGCCGTGGGCGATGGGCTGGCCGCGGTTGACCGTGGTGCTGTGAGCCGGAAGTTCCACCGTCACCGCGGTGGGCTGGGTCGTCGCCGGACGGTGTGCACAGCCGGGCAACAGGCCCAGCAGCAGCAGCACGGGTGCCGTCTTCATCAACCACCTCCCGTAGTTCACCTCGGGTCCTGACCAATAGATATCCCCCCGTCCGGGTAACACGCTAGTTTTTCTTGCAGTAGGAAAACATGCCGAAGACGTCCTGGCAGGTGGAGCCGTTGGGGCAGACGATGTTGGGATCGTCCAGGCAGCCGAGGATGGAGCAGTAGTTGCTGTTGACCAGGCAGGTGGGGAAGTCGGGGCCGCAGTCGGAATCGCACTCGCAGGTCTCCCCGAAGCCACGCGGCTCGCCGCCCAGGCAGGCCACGCAGCGGCGCGGCTCCTCGGAACCGATGTCCTTGGTGCAGATGGCGTTGCCGGCGCAGTCCTTGTTGCAGGTACACTCGGCGCCCTCGGGCAACGAACCGTCCCCCGGGTCGCAGGGCTTGCAGAAGTTGACCACCGGGTTGTCCTGGTTGCTCATGTCCATGGAGACGGAACACTCGTAGCTGCCCGGGCACTGGTCGCCTTCTCCCACGGTGCAGCCGGTGATGGTACAGATGGCCGGCGGTTCGGCGGCGTCGGTGATGTCACGGAAGCAGTCGGGAGCATCGGGGCCGCAGTCGGAGTCGCACAGGCAGGTCTCGCCCAGGCCGCGGGGCTGGCCGCCCAGGCACTTCTGGCAGAAGGGCGGCTGGGGCGGGTCGGCGTTGACGTAGAAATCGTTGCACTGGTAGTCCTGGGGACAGGAGCCGGCGGTGCAGTTGGGGATGGTGCAGTAGAGCGGGCCGGGATCGTTCATGACGTCGGCGAAGCAGAAGGGCGCCTCGGGGGCGCACTCGTCGTCGCAGTTGCAGCTCTGGCCGAGCTGGTGATCGTGGGTGGGCTGGCACTCGCCGTCGCCGCCGCCGGGATCGCCGGGAAGATCGGCACCGGCATCGCCGCCGGTATCGGCGCCGCTATCGCTGCCGCCGTCCGCGCCGGCGTCGGCCTGGTCTCCGCCGCCGGAGCCGTCCACCGGCGGTATACCGTCGCTGCTGCTGCAGTGGTGGCTGTCCACGTCGCAGAACGAACCCTGGCGGCAGTCGCTGTCTTCGTCGCAGCCGAGCAGGCAGCAGCCGCTGGCGCAGTACTGGCCGCTGGGGCAGTCGGCCGGGCCGCTGCAGCGTTCTTCCTGGGAACAGGAGGGATTCGACGAGGAGCAGGCCGCACCCACCACCAGCACCAGCAATCCCAGTGCCCCGGCCATCGCTCCTGCTCCGGTACGCCACGGTTCTCTTGATACCGACATCTGCTCACCTCCCGGCCCGGGTTCAGGTGACATTGTGCAGTGAAATCACGGGGAGTGCAAGGTGATTCACGGTACGGGCAGGTGTTTCTGCCAGCGGTCGGGTGGCGGGAAAAGCACCACCACCAGCTGCTGCCTGGGGGCTGCAAGAAGTTGCTTGACATCCTTCTGAAATAGTAATACGAAAAGATATTACGTAGCACTTAGCAATGGAGGTGACTAGATGAGGAATTCGCCAGTACTGGCAGGGATTGCAGGTCTTATCCTGTTTTTTTCCGCTTGTGGCAGCGAGCAGGGCAGCGCCTTGGTGACTGTAAAGAACGATTTCAATAACCCGGAGATGGACTTCCAGCCACCCTGGACCATCTGCCAGTCGTCCTACCTGGGAGTGGAATTCGGCAAGATCGACCTCGGTCAGTTGAGCGAGGAGAAGGAGGTATCACCCGGCCTGGACTACGTGCTCATGGTGGCTGCCTGGGACGATCCCAGCTGCGCACCCGAGCACTGCCTGCCCATCGCCAGCAAGAACGAGGAAGAGGTTGTGGATGGCCAGCAGCGGGAGATAGACATCAACCTGCCCAACCACCAGGGGCCCTGTCCCCCCGAGGGAGTACCGCCCATTCCCCAGCAACAGTATGAGCGAATCCTGCAGCTATGGCCGGACTACAACTTCAAGCCTTACGACCAGCGCACGGAAAATCCCCAGTGCCAGCACTAGGCCGCGTCCTGGTGGCGGGTCTGCTGCTGGGTGCGCTCGTCCTGGGCGGGTGCGAGGACATCTATCCCGAGGTGGTCGTGGTCAACCGTACCGGCGAGAAGATACTCCTGCGCAATGCCAGCTTCTCCGGTTGCCTGTGGCAGCAGGTGCTGGCCTTCGGCGAGTCGAGTAGCCCCGGCCGCTGCCTGCCCGGGGAGGATCGCGTCCATTTCCAGAAGCTGGATGTAGGTTCCTATTGCCAGCAACAGGCCGAGGACGGCACCATCGACGGCGTCTGCGCCTGTAGCCAGGGACAGTGCCTGCCCGCCGACAGCGATCCCGACCTGGTGAACGAGCGACCATTGTGGTTCAACTACCAGACCGTCACCAGCTACCGGGTCGGCTACGGGGAGTTCCACCTCGTCGAGATAACCTGCGAGGACTGGGAACAGGATTTTTCCGTGCCCGGTCCCTACGGGCACTGACAGAGGTCGACGTGAAGCCGTCGGAAGTGCTGGTGCTTGCCGTGCTGGTGGTGTGCCAGGCGGCGGTCGCCCAGGAAACGGCGGACGGCGGGTCCGGGCACGAGGCGGCGGAACAACCCACCCGGCAGGCTGGTGGCGGCGAGCAGGCGCCAGGGAAAAAACCACGCCATCGTGACCGCCCCAAGAAGAAGCCGCCGGAGCAGTCACCCGTCGAGGTGGTGATCACCGCTCCCCGGCCCCTTTCCCGCGACAACACCGGCGACGAGGTGCTGGTGGAGGGCCAGCAGCTCGCCCGCAGCCCCCAGGACAGCATGCTCGAGGCCCTGGCACGGGAGGACGCCAACGTCTATGTGCCGGCCCGGGGCGTGCTGCACGGTATAGCCAGTGGGGCCACCGGCAGCATTCACATGCGCGGCCTGGGGGGCAGTCCCAACACCCAGGTGCTGGTCGTCGAGGATGGGGTGCCCGATTACCAGGGTATATTCGGCCATCCCATCCCCGATGCCTACCTGCCCTTCCTGGTCGATCGGGTACTGCTGGTCAAGGGAGGGGACTCGGTACTGTATGGCAACAACGCCATGGGCGGGGCGGTGGTTATCCGCAGCCGCTGGCTCGAATCACCGGGTTGCCAGCTCCTGGCCGATTCCTCCTGGGGCAGCTATTTCACCCAGCGCCAGGTGGCCGGCCTGCTCGCCAACCTGGGGTCCTGGGACCTGGCGGCGGCCTTCGTGGCCATGTCCAGCGATGGTCACCGGGACGGCGCCGGGGGAAGGCAACTGGTGGGTATCAGCGCCGCCCGCTACCGCTTCGCCAACGGCCTCAGGCTGGTACTGCGGAACAAGTTCGTTCACCTCAAGGGCGCCGATCCCGGCCCCGCCAGCCATCCCTTTGCGGATCACTGGTTTGCCGTCTGGCGTGACAATGCCGCACTGCAACTGTCGTGGCGCCCCGCGGGCGTGCGCCTGGAGACCCGCCTGTATGCCAACAGCGGCGTGCACCGGCTCTACGATGGTTTCTACTCCGTCGACTACGTGGCTGGCGGGGCCCTGGAAGCGACGCTGTACCTGCACCCCGGATACCGCTTGCTGTTGGGTCTGGCGGCGGAGACGGCCGGGGGGCGGGTGGAGGACCGCAGCAGCGGCGAGCGGCCCACGGTGCGTTCTCTCTCCGACACTTCCTGTTACCAGCAATTCCAGCTGCGGCCTGTCGAGGAACTGGAGCTGGTGGTGGGGGCGCGTGCCCTGCTGCAGGCCAGCTACGGCACGGCATTGCTTTACAAGGGAGGGCTGCGCTGGCTCCTGGGGGGAGGTTTCGCCCTGCGCACGCGACTGGCCCGCAACTTCCGGCATCCCACCATTCGTGAGCTGTACCTGCCCTTTCCCACCGCCAACCCCGGCTTGCGCCCGGAGCACTCCCTCAACTGGGACCTGGGAGCGAGCTACCAATCCCGGCACCTGGAGATCCGCTGCACCGTCTATCGCACGGCGGCGGATGATCTCATCAAGTACTTCGGCAGCTGGCCGACCGCCGAGGTGGTCAACATCGATCACATCGTCATTTGGGGTGTGGAAGCCAGGGTGGCGTTACGGAAGCTGGGACCCTTCTCCTTCTTCCTGGCCGGCAACTGGCAGGACGTGGGCCGCTATACCCGCCAGAATCCCTCGGCCAAGATGAACTTCGGCCTGCAGGCCCGCTGGCCGCTGGGGCGGCAGGCAATAGCCGCCAGGCTGGAAGGCCAGTGGGTACACGGACTGTATATGGCCGACTACGGTCGTCGTCCCCTGGACGATGTGTTCGTGGTGGACGCCTCGTTACGCTACCGCTACCGGCTGCCGGGCCGCGGCCTGGTGCTGGAACCGTATCTGTTGTTGCGCAACCTGCTCGATAACCGCTATGCCTACATCGAGGACTACCTCATGCCGGGGCTGAACTTCAGCGCCGGCCTGCGGCTGGAGATGTGATGAGCGGACAGCAGTTGACTTCGCGGGAACTGGCCCGTTGCGGCCTGCTGGGGGCGGCGGCGCTGTTGTTGCCGGTGCTGTTTCACCTGGTGCGCCTGGGACACGTGTTCATGCCCATGTACCTGCCCCTGGTGTTGCTGGCCTTCTACGTGCGCCCCCTGCCGGCAGCCGTCACCGCCGCCGTGGTACCCCTGCTGTCGGGTGCGGTCACGGGTATGCCGCCCTTCTATCCGCCGGTGGCCGTTTTCATGGCGCTGGAACTGGCCACCATGGCCGCCCTGATTTCCCTGCTGGCCGGCCGCTGGCCGCGGCTCAATCGCTGGCTGGTCCTGGTGCCGGTGCTGTTGCTGGGCCGGGTGGAGTACCTGGCCATGGTGTGGGGCTTTTCCCGGGTCATCGAGTTGCCGGCGGAATTCCTGGCCGGGGTATCGCTGTTGAGCGGCTGGCCAGGGCTGGTGTTGATGGTGGTGGTGGTCCCGCCGCTGGCGGGTTGGCGGCGGCGTGCTGCAGCGGTCGTGGCCGGGCCGGCAGAGCGGGGCCGTGGTGACTAGCGAGGCGGACATGGAAAGAAACCAGCGAGTGGCGTACTTCGACGGCATCGCCGACAAGTGGGACGGCTGGGAGGAAGACCCGCGGGCACTGCGCCAGCGCCTGCGGGAATGGTTGCAAAGGTTCGCGGTGGCCCGGGACGAGCGGGTACTCGATGTCGGCTGCGGCACCGGCAACCTGACGGCCGCCCTGCTGGAGATGCTCGGCGAAGAAGGGCGGGTGGTGGCGGTGGACATTTCGCCCGGCATGTTGCGGGTGGCCCGAGGCAAGATAGAGGACCCGCGGGTGAGCTGGTTGCTGGCCGATGTCGCGCGGCTGCCCCGGCCCGCTGCCGACTGCACTCGGGCCATCTGCTACTCCGTATGGCCCCATTTTCCGGACCGCCGGAGGGCGGCGCGGGAACTGTGGCGGGTGCTCAGGCCCGGCGGCCGGCTGCACGTCTGGCACCTGCTGGGGCGCGAGCAGGTCAACCGCATACACGCCACGGCCGGACCGGCGGTGAGCGACGATGTCCTGCCCCCGGCTGAGCAGACGGCCACCCTGCTGGCGGAAGAGGGATTTTCCGTGCAGCAGGTGGTGGACGATGCGAACCTGTACCTGGTGACCGCCAGCAAGCCGGAGACCTGATTCCCCATGCGCCTGGTCTGGCACGACATCTGGGGTTGCGCGCGCGGGCCGGTGATGCGCCTGGCTCCGCGCACGCGCCTGCTGGCCGGGGCCGGGTTGTTCGTCTCCTGCCTGACGCTGCCGGTGCTGGAACGCTACGGCTGGTTGCTACTGGTCGGCCTGGTGCTTTCCTGGCTGCTGCTGTGCCGTCCCCCTGCCCGGATGTTGCTGCGAACAACGCTGCTGGGCCTGGTACTGCTGCTGCCTTACTTTCTGCTGCTGCCCCTGCTGCCTTCCTCGGCCGGAACAGGCTGGCGGGCCCTGTCCGTTCCCACCCGCGTGTTTCTGCACGGCATGAGCGGGTTGCTGGTGTCGGTGACCACGGTGATGGCGCTCACCGCCAGCGACCTGCGCGAGGCCCTGGTACGCCTGCCCTTGCCCCGGCTGGTGGTGGCCATCCTGTTGCAGATCGTCCAGCAAACCAGCAAGCTGCTCTACGAGAGCGGGCGCATGGCCGCGGCCATGTCCGTGCGCGGGGCTTCGCGGGGTCCTACCGCCGCCTGGCGCATCCTCTTCTCGCTGCCCCGCAGCTGGTTGCCGCGTGTGCTGGACCGCTCCGACCGGGTAGCCGCGGCCATGGAAGTGCGCGGCTATGACCAGGCCGGGGTGCGGCCGATGCTACCCATGAAGCAGCGGGTCGGGGACCTGTTGCTGTTGCTGGCGGTGATGCTGGTGCTGGTGCTGGCGGTGTACCTGCGCCTGGAGACGGGAAGATGACCGGGACGGTGCTGGCGCTGCGGCAGGCGAGTATCTTCCACGAGGCCGACGGCCCGGCCGTGCTGGAGGGGATCAGCTTTTCCATTCAGGCCGGCGAGCGGGTGGCCCTGCTGGGGCTGAACGGTTCGGGCAAGACCAGCTTGTTGATGGGCTGCGTGGGCCTGCTGTTCCACCGGGGCGAGGTGGAGATCGCCGGCATCGCGCTCGGCCGCCAGACCCTGGCCCAGGTTCGCCGGCAGGTGGGCTTCCTGTTCAACGTTCCCGAGGACCAGCTGCTGTTGCCGCGGGTCATCGAGGACGTGGCCTTCGGTTTGCTGCAACGGGGACTGGCGGCAGAGGAGGCCCGCCGCCAGGCGGAACGGGTGCTGCAAGAGCTGGGTATTTCCCGGCTGGCCGGACAGCCCCTGCATCACCTGTCCCATGGCCAGAAGTTGCGAGTGGCCCTGGCCGGGGCACTGGTGACGCGGCCGCAGCTGCTGCTGCTCGACGAACCCTCGGCCGGGCTCGATCCCCCGGGCCGGCGGCGCCTGGTGGAGCTGCTATGCCGGCTGGAGGCTGGCATGCTGGTGGCCACCCACGATATCGACTTCGCCCGGCAGGTGTGCCGGCGTTTCCTGGTGCTCGATCGGGGACAACTGGTGTACGACGGGGATGAACCCGGCCCGCTGCTGGAGAGCTGGAAGTAACTAGCCCCGTCACCAGGGCAGCACCGTCACCACCGGGCGGTGGTCGGAGACGTGCTCCAGGTAGTCGTAGTCGCTTATCTCCACGTCCAGGGGAACCACGCCGGTGCTGCCGCGGTCCAGCCAGGTGAACAGGCCCTCGCTGAACAGCAGGTGGTCGATGAGCACGTGGTAGGGCACGAAGGAATACTCCCGGCCGGCCAGGGGAGCGGTGGCGAAGCGGAACTGATCGGGATGGTTGGTGAAGCTGGTAAAGACGTTATCGGCGGCCGGGTCGTCCAGCTCGTCGTTGAAATCCCCCAGCACCACCACGTTGTCGACACCCTGGGCCTGCAGTTCCTCGACATGCTGGGCCAGCTTCTCGCAGGCCGAGCGCCGGCGGGCCTCGTTTTCCTCGCCCAGCTCGGCCTTGAGGTGGACGACGATGACCCAGAGAACGACTTCACTGCCATCGGGCCCGCTCAGGTAGAACTCGGCTTCCAGCGGCGGGCGGGGAAAGACGTAGCTTTCCGAAAGAAACAGCAGGTGCCACTCACGCAGGCGCAGCAGCGAGCTGCGGAAGACAAAGCCGGTCTTCTGGTACTCGCCGGGACGGTACTCGTGCGGGCTGAGCACCGCCTCGAAGCCGTCGAGCCCGGCCAGCAGGCGTTCGAAGATGTCGCTGTCGGCAATCTCTTCCACCCCGAGGAGATCGATGTCCATCTGCCGGATGAGCTCGGCCACGCGGGTGGTGGTGCTGGAGTCGCTGGGGAAGTTGCGGATGTTCCAGGTGGCCAGCTCGAAGGTTTCTGCAGAACCTACCCGCCAGGCTGGCCCCGGCCTCTTGTCGTTGTCGGTGGCGCCGTCTGCCCGGCCGGCGTCGAAGCCACCGTCTGCACCGCCTCCCGCCGGCAGGCAGGCTGCCAGCCACGAGGCAACCAGCAGGACGGGAAACGGCCAGAGAAGAGAGGCCTTCTTCATGTCCGCATTCTAGTCCAGGGCGGACTCCGGAGCACGAGATATTTCGCTGGAACGACTACGGGTTTTCCTGTAGCCTTGGCAACTGTCCGGTCCGGGAATGTCTTTCCGTCCGACGTATGATGTCAGCATCAGGACGGGCAGCAGCGAGGTGAGGGTAGATGCCAGAGCGAGTGAATCTGCGAACGATGGTTTCCCTGGCGATGGCATGGTGTTGCCTGCTCGGGGACGGGCTGGCCCCGGCCCGGGCGGGGGAGACCGGGCCCATAGTGGCCGTACTGGACATAGAAGATCGCGGCTCGGGCCTGAGTGCCGACGTTCTCGACCGGCTCACCGACTACCTGGCCGTGCTCATGGCCGAGGCCGGCTACTCGGTGGTGCCGCGCGAGCAGATCCGCGACCGGCTGGTGCAGATGCAGAAGGAATCCTACAAGAGCTGCTACGACCAGAAATGCCAGATCGATTTGGGCCGGGAGCTGGCCGCCCAGAAGGTGCTGGCTCCAAAGGTGCTGCAGATTGGCGGCGAGTGCCGGCTGCTGGGTACCCTGCTGGATCTCAAGCTGGCCGCCTCGGAGCGGGCGGCCACCGCCAAGGCCGCCTGCAACGAACGTGGCATGCTGCTGGCGGTGGAACGGCTGGTGGCCAAGCTCACCGGCCAGCGGACGAGCCGCTCCCGGCACCCGCCGACTACTCCACCGCGGCCGGCACCGGTGTCCAGGCCGGCGAAGACGGCGAAGCCGGCACCGGTGAAGTCGCCGGGGAGGAGGAAGGCCACCCTCCCGGCCGGCAAGAAGCCGGGCCGGAAAACCGCCCGGAAGAAGACCTCTCTATTGATGGTGGCGGTGGGGGTGGCCTACCCGCACCTGGGAGACGCACTGAGCCTGGACAGCGGGGATGCCCACGGAGAGATCGACAGCGGTACCGGGGTACTGGCCACCATGCGCATGGACTTCGGCAGTGGCGGCAGCGATTCCTTCCAGGTTTACATCGGCGGGGTGGTGCACTTTCTCTATGCCCAGGACTCGGGAGACGACGACTCGCTCAAGTACTACGTTCTGGGCATGGCTACCACCGGCAACATTCCCCTGACCGGCTGGCTCGATTTTCGCTTCGTGCTCGATGTCGGCCTGGGCATGCACCTGGGTACCAAGATCACCATGGCCGGGGCCGACAGCAACCAGCTTTCCATCACCAAGCTGACCGGCGTGTACCTGGGTGGGGTGCTGGAGTTGATCTGGAAGATGGGCTCCGGCCTCAACCTGGTACTGGCCGCCGGGGCCATGGGCGAGGTCTACGGCAGCTACAGCGACAGCAACGGCGAGCACGACTTCAAGTTCCCGCCGCACCTGTTCACCTCCCTGGGGATAGAAACCGCTTTCTGAGACTGCAGCGCTAGCTTCGACCCGGGCTTGCCCGGGCGGACGAGAAAGTGGTATGGGCCTGTCCATGACAGAAGTGGTAGCGGCGAACCGGGTTCGGTCCGGAAGCGGCTTCGCGGCGGTATTAGATGCCGAGTACCGTTCACTGGAGCGCCTGAACGAGAGACGAGCGGCACGGTTCGCCGTGTTGCTGGGTATCGTGGGCACGGCAGCGGCGGTTTGGGTGGCTCTGATGCTCGATGCCCGACTGGGTTGGACCCTGTCGGCGTTCGGGGTGGCGGTCATCGTTTACTACTGGCAGGTGCTGCCGCGCCTGCTGGAGCGGGTCGACAAGACATGGATCCTGCAGGTCGTGAACGTCTCGGTGGAGGTGTCGCTGCCGGCGATCATCTCGCTTGTCGACATCGTCGTCGCCGGCGGCGCCTACGCCGTCACTTCCACCCCCAGGCTGTTGACCTTTGTAGTGGTCATCGGCTCCGGCCTGAGATTGAAAAGGAGCCTCAGCATCTACGCCGGCTTCCTGGGGGCGGTGGAGTATGGCACTATCTATGCCCTGGCGAGACCGGACATCTCCGCGGATCTGCTGGGACGGCTGCCGTCGTTGGGCTGGGGGTTTACCGTCATGCACATGGCCTACCTCGTCTGCGGAGGCTTCTTGGCCGCGCTGGTGGCGCACGTGGGTAAATCCATGTCGAGGCGCGTCGCGATGCAGATAATCGAGAAGGAACAGCTCGGCGATCTCTTCGGCGAGTACGTGTCACCGAGGATTGTCGAGCGCGTCAGGAGGGGCGAGATATCTCTGACCGGCGAACGCCGGACGGTGACGATTCTCTTCGCCGATATCCGCGATTTCACACCGCTGGCCTTTGGGCGGGAGCCCGAGGCGGTGGTCAATTATCTCAACGAGTACTTCCGCCGGGTATGCGAGGTGATTGCCCGTCACGATGGCATGGTCAACAAGTTCATCGGTGACGGGGTGCTTGCCGTCTTCGGCGCTCCCGACGATGACCCCGACCACGCACTCCACGCGGCCCGGGCGGCACTGGAGATGGTGGCGGCAACCTCGGGCCTGCTCAGACCGGACGGCGACACGACCAGGATCGGGGTGGGGTTGCATACGGGACAGGTCGTCCTCGGTTCCATCGGGGGCGCCAGGCGGAAGGACTACACGGTCATAGGCGATGTCGTTAACACGGCGGCGCGGATCGAGAGCTTGACCAAGAATCTGGGTTGCCCGGTTCTTGCCAGCAAGGCCGCCGTGGAAGCGGCCGGCACCAAGGGTCTCGAGGTGGAGTCGCTGGGGCAGCACGATCTCAAGGGACGGGCGAGACCGGAAGAGATCTTCCGGCTGATCGGGGCCGGTCGATCTCCCGGCTAGGATCCCCTGGACCGCGCATGTACTCCAGCGCTTCGAAGACGTCCGCGCGACGGCCGAACCCACACTGATCGAGCGCATCGAGCACGTCGCTCGAACCGTACTTGGTGCGGCAGAGCCTGGAGTAGCGAACTATCCTGAGAGCGTCGAACCAGGTGTGCAGCTGGCGGGTGAACCCCCCGGGGCCGGGGCTATTGGCGCGCAGGCGTTCGAGTACCGCCGGGAATCCGTAGCCAGCCAGGAAATCCTGCAAGCGAGTGCTGGCTGCCCGCCGGAGCTGTTCCGGGTGCCGGTATCCGTCCGGGGCGGCGGCGAAGAAATCCCGCAACTCGAAAAAGGCCCGCGCCGGTTCCACCCACCGGTAAGTATCCGGACCCAGTTCCCGGCAGCGCAGCATGGCCCGGCCGGTGCCGAAGGGCACCCGGCGCGACAGCCGGGGCGCCGGGAAGACCAGGGGCTGCCGCAGGGAGGCCACCCGCTCGCCGCCGGCTGTCTTGACCAGCTTCTGCAGGAAGTGGAAGTCCTCGGCCGCCTGCCGGCGGGGCATGCCCTGGGCGGCGGCGTAGGCCCGGGCCGACACCACCAGGCAGGAACCCACCGGAATGAAGGCATAGGGAGAGCCGCAGAGGGCGAATCCAGCCTGTAGGTAACGCAGCCACAGTTCATAGGTGGCGATGGCCCGGGCCCGCACCGGGTCGTCTTCCGGCAGGGGATGGTGCAACTGGCAGACTGCCGCGGCCGGGGCGTCGTCCGTGGAGAAGATCTCCAGGAGTTTTTCCGCGTAGCCCGGGCTGACCGGCGAGTCGGCGTCCAGGCAGGCGATGGCTCCCCACTGGAGATTGCCGGTGGTGACCAGCCGGCGCAGGGCGCAATCCATGCCGCTGCGCCGGGCCGCGCCCACCCCGGCCAACTCGTCGGGGTACACGCGCTCGATGGCCAGCACCCGCCGGGCGGCGAGTTGCCGCAGGATACGGTGGTTGTTATCCACCACCTCGGCCGGGGCACTGCGCGGGCGGTTCACCACCACCAGGATCTCGAAATGGTCGTCGGGCTTGCCCAGGGAGTCGAGCACGGCGCCGATGTTGTCGGCCTCGGCCAGGGCGGGAATGACCACCACCAGGCGCAGCCCGGGCGACGGCGGCGGCAGCCGTTCCTGCGGAACCTCGGCCAGGCGGGCCAGGTAGCGGGCCACGACGTCCATGGCCGGCAGTCTAGCGTGCCCGCCGGCGGCTGTCACTTGACGGCGGTGTGCCTGCTCGACTACACTGCGCCGCGCTGGAGAACGACAACCCAAGCAGCCGGCCGGTCCCGGCCAGGAGGAGCAGAGAGATGACGGCAAGAATCCTGAGTGGCAAGGACATCGCCAAGGAGATTCGCAAGGAACTGAAGGTGGAGATCGACGAACTGAAGGCCAAGCACGGCATCACCCCGGGCCTGGCGGTGGTACTGGTGGGAGAGGACCCGGCTTCCCAGGTGTACGTGCGCAACAAGGTGCGTACCTGCGAGAAGCTGGGAGTGCGCTCCATCGAGCACCGCTTCCCGGCCGACTACCCCGAGGCCGACCTGCTCAAGCTCATCGACCAGATGAACGAGGACCCCGACATTCACGGCATCCTGGTGCAGTTGCCGCTGCCCAAGCACATCGACGAGGAGAAGGTACTGCTGCGCATCCGCCCCGACAAGGACGTCGACGGCTTCCACCCCTACAACGTGGGCAAGATGCTCATCGGCAACCCCGACTTCCTGCCCTGCACCCCCCATGGCTGCCAGCAGATTCTCATGCGCTCGGGCATCGAGACCGAGGGCAAGGAGGTGGTGGTGGTGGGGCGCTCCAACATCGTCGGCAAGCCGGTGGCGGCCATCCTGGTGCAGAAGGCCAAGGGTGCCAACGCCACGGTGACCATCTGCCACACCCGCACCAAGAACATGGCCGAGCACACCCGCCGGGCCGACATCCTCATCGTCGCCGCCGGCAAGCCCAAGGCGGTCACCGCCGACATGGTCAAGGAGGGCGTGGTGGTCATCGACGTGGGCGTCAACCGCATCGGCAAGACCCCGGAGGGCAAGGACATCCTCGCCGGTGACGTCGACTTCGACGCCGTCAAGGAGAAGGCCGCGGCCATCACCCCGGTGCCCGGCGGCGTCGGCCCCATGACCATCACCATGCTGATGATGAACACCGTCAAGTCGGCCAAGATGCGCATCGCCAAGTAGTCGGCCTTCCTTCCTGCTTCAGGGGGGTGACTTTTTACAACGTGGGGAGTATAATCAGGGATTATGCCACCTGGTTGAGTGGGTTTCTTGGTGGTTGTGGGCGAGGGATGCGCTGATGGCGGAGAGTTACGGGGATGGCTTCAATAGAGCACTTCAGCGGGGAGTGTTGCGATGACGAAGGGGGCAAGAGGACCGGATACTTCCAGCTGGTTCCTGCCGGCTCTCGATGATGCGACCCGGTCCCGGGTCACGGAGTTTCTCAGGGAACACACGAACAACCGCTCCGAGTATGGCCGCATCCTGGCCGAAGTCGGGGGGGAGGGGTTCGAAGACGTACTGGAGAAGATGAGGAAGTCGCTGGGGCTGGAGACCGTCTGGCTGGCCATGAACGGCAGCGGTCCCCTCTGGGTGCAGGGCGCCGGGGACCAGGCGGCGTTGCGGGACTGGGGGAAGCTGGTCGGCGGCGGCTTCGTCTCTCCCTGCATGGAGCGCAGCCACGATCTGGCGGGCGTGTTCCTGCCGGAGCGTGACGACTTTTGCCGGAGTTGCCCGGTGGGGCCGGATGTGAACCAGGCCTGCCTGGTGTGTTCGGTCCGGGATCAGGGGCGCTGGCGCGGGGCACTGGGAGCGCGACTGGCATCCGAGATTGCCGGGGATCCGCTGCTGCGGATTCTCTTTGCCAGCCTGGCTGACGACCTGGGCCAGACCCTGAGCCGCTGGCAGGCGGAGCGCGAAAGGGCCGAGCTGCGCCGGCAGCTGGCCACCTCGCAGCGGCTGGAGACCGTGGGCCGGCTGGCCGGCGGGGTGGCCCACGATTTCAACAACGTGCTCACCGTCATCATGGCTTCTTGCAGTCTCGTTCGCGAGCGGACCGGTGGCGATGCCGAGTTGCTCGAGGATCTCGACGCCATCGAGCAGGGGGCCAGGAGTGCCAGTGACCTGGTCCGGCAACTGCTGGCCTTCAGCCGGCGACAGCTGCTCGAGCCCCGGGACGTGGACATCAACGAGTTGCTGGGTAAGACCGAGAAGATGCTGCGCCGGCTCATCGGCGAGGATATCGAGTTGGCCCTGGTTACTTTCTCGCAGCCCGTGGTGGTGCACGTGGATCCCTCCCAGCTCGAGCAGGTGATCGTCAACCTGGCGGTCAACGCCCGCGATGCCATGCCGCGGGGCGGCCGGCTGTTGCTGGAGACCGGCCGGGTGGAGCTGGACGATGATTATGCCGCTACCCACGCCGGGGTGGAACCCGGCCCCTACGCCCTGCTCACCGTGACCGATTCTGGCAGTGGCATGGACCAGTCCACCATGGCCCGCATCTTCGAGCCCTTTTTCACCACCAAGGAGCAGGGCCGGGGCAGCGGCCTGGGGCTGGCCACCGTCTACGGCATCGTCAAGCAGAGCGGCGGCTTCATATGGGTCTACTCCGAGCCCGGGCAGGGTACCACATTCAAGATCTACCTGCCCCGGGTGGAAAGGGAGGCTGCGGCCCTGGAGAGCCGGCGGGAAGAAATAACCAGTTTGCGCGGCAGCGAGAGCATCCTGGTGGTGGAAGACAACGAACCGGTGCGACGCCTGGCCGCGCGCATGCTCGAGCGGGCCGGTTACCGGGTGCGGCAGGCCGGCGGCAAGGGGGAAGTCCTGGCCGCGCTGGAGCACGGCGAACGCTTCGACCTGTTGCTCACCGATGTCGTCCTGCCCGGGGGCAGCGGTCGCGAGGTGGCCGAGGAATGTCTCCGGGTGCTGCCCCGTCTCAAGGTGCTCTACACCTCGGGCTACACCGACAACGCCGTGGCCCACTACGGGGTTATTGATGCCGGGGTGGAGTTCCTGCACAAACCCTTCAGCTCCACCCAGTTGCTGCAGCGCGTGCGCCAGCTGCTCGACAAGGACTAGGCAGCGATTTGGGAGGACCCGTGTCTGATTGGTTCCGGCGGTAGAGGTGCTACTGGTTCCACCAGTTGGGGATGCAGCCGTCGAAGTCTACCTGGTGGTAACTGGTTGACAGGGTGTCTTTGCTGGTATCGATGTTGAACGAGTCCTGTCCCTGGCCGTAGTCGTAGGTGATCTTCCAGCCGCAGGAGGCCCGGGTCATGCCGGCCGTGCCGCTTACCGGGTTGTCGTAGATCTCCAGGTCGTGGGCATCGTCGATGAGCAGACCGAACTGGGCGTTGGCCACGCTGTTGGAATGAATCGAACCGCCGAAGGTGTCGGTGTCGTACCAGGCGTCGGCACCGATGTACAGGCCGATGCCGCACTGCTGCTGGGGGCCGCAGTCGATGGTGTTGTTCCGTACCACCGTGCCCTGGTAGTCGCCGGAGGTGGTGTCCCAGGCATGGATCATCAGGGCTGCGAAGGACGACGAGGCGAAATCGCTGCCATGGTTGATGACGTTGCCGCTGATGTCGCAGTCGCGGCAACCGCCGAAGATGAGATCGACGTCGGTGTTGTCGGCCAGCTGGTTGTCGACGAAGCGGGAGTCGCTGGCGTCGTGGACGGTCAGCCCG
>Ga0190359_1000256_pt1 | contig 36572 bp, 34 predicted proteins | sample 48721823_MG_FD_161269 | JGI IMG/M metagenome (GOLD analysis project Ga0190359, IMG submission 161269) | Hydrothermal vent microbial mat bacterial communities from Southern Trench, Guaymas Basin, Mexico - 4872-18-2-3_MG | ecosystem: Environmental > Aquatic > Marine > Hydrothermal vents >... | reverse complement strand
AAACCGTTACCGAGGAGACTGGAGAATCTTGAAGACTCCCTCACTATTTACGTGCTCCTCATAGCCGTGTGTTTTCTGGTGGTGATCGTGCGTGGCTAACATCGTGTTTCCACTTGGAATTGGAATCTTCTTCTGGTTGGTTCTCACAGCCCAAGCTGACTGGGGGATCCTGCCCTTGGGATTTGCTTTCAGTGTAATTTCAGTTCTAATCGTTAAGTTCCGCTTCAACGCTGTAAGGATGTTGTCTTTCATGGGTATCTTGTTGTTTTCTGTTCTCGTTGCCTATTTTCAGGCACTTTCTATGTTGGTGAAGGGTTATTCTTTTGAGTCGGCGATCACAGAAAGGAATAAGCCGCTCACAGATGAGGAGATCTTCACAAAGGTCACTACAATAACTCTTACTCCTCTCACAGTCGTTATAGACGACACCGAGCAAACACTTGTGATTCATCATCTTGTGAAAAGAAGAGAGGTATGAAATGTGGCACTGGCCTTGATCTATTTTTTATCAATTGGTGTTGTCGCTCTTTATTTTTGGGTCTCGCGAGGCACTTGGAACAAACTCATAGCTCTGTCGAGTTTTTCCACTAAGATGACGTTATTCTTGGTGATCTGGTCATTCTTGAACAAAGACTTCAATACGCTCTCTGTGGCGTTTTTCTATCTGATAGTCAGTTTGGGAGGAATAATGCTGTTTGCTTACTTCATGTCTCGGAGGGGAACAAGTTGATTTCTTTAACACTCGTTGTTCTTGGACTGATACTCACATTCTATGGGACTGTGGGAATTCTCGTCTGCCATTCACTTCAGAAGCTTCACTACATGGGTATTTCGGATACTCTGGGTTCTGTTCTGATAATCCTCGGAATAATGATGGAATGGAAACAAGCCACTGCTATGCTCTCTGCGGCAATAGTTCTTTTGCTAATTCTGGGACCCATTGTATCTCATATAATAGCGCGAGGCATGATCAATAGGGTGAAAAGATGAAGTTCTTACCGGCTCTTTTGCTGTTGATATTTTCGCTGTACACTGTTACCAGAAGAAGACCTCTCATTGCGGCGCTTTCAAAAGCCATTGTGAGCGTGAGCGCTGCCAGCTTCTACGTGTTGGCCGCCGCTCCAGATGTTGCTTTGGCGGAAGCGTTGCTCGGTGCTATGCTTTCCACATTTGTTTATCTAATAGTGCTGAAGTCTTCGGGTAAGTTAAGAATAGGGGTGGTCCTCGTTTCAGGCTTGTTCGAGAGACACGGCAAAAGATACGTCGGTCTCGAGTACGACCTGCTGTTGAGCTTTGTCAGAAACAGACTCACAGATCTTGAGATTATCGAATATGAAAGTACCGAAGAGATGATTGAAGATCTCAAAGAAGGATATATAGAAGCAGCCTGTGGGGCTTTGCTTAAACCTGAGAATAAAGTGCTGGCAAATTTTCAGATTCTTGAAACAAGGTTGGCAGAAGTAAAGGGCATCTCAGTTGATCTGCTGAAAGCCAGAGAACTTGTTCTGAAAGGCGAAGTTGATTCCTCAGACGTGGTTATAACTGACAACAGGAATTTCTATGTAATTTCCGCCCTCAAAGACAGTGAGTTTGTAGAACAATTCAGCAACTACATGAAAGACATGTTGAAAAGCGGAACATTTGATTCCTTGATAAGAAAGTACATAGGTGATATGTCATGAGAGCGTTTGTTGTCGTGATTTGCCTGATATTTGTCTTTGGAGTGCTTTTGACTCAGGATCTTGAGGGACCGCCAGATGAAGTGAGCGCTGCTGAAATTATAGCTGTTGAATCGGGTGCGGCGAATGCCACCACTGGAGTCTATCTTGCCAACAGAGTCTATGACACGCTGTTTGAAGTTTTAGTCTTTTCTATAGCGACCATTGGAGTGAGTTTTTACACCAGGTTTCTTGGTGATTTTGAAGAGAAGAGTCACGTCGTGGATAGCGCGGTGGTTACAACAGGAAGACTAATAGCTTTATTAGCCATGTTATCGGGTTTTTACTTAGCCTTTTGGGGCCATTTAAGCCCCGGTGGAGGATTTGCCGCAGGCGTTGCAGGAGGAACAGCTCTTTTGTTGGTGGCTTTGACGAGCAGTTTTGAAAATATGGAGCGTTCCTTCGAAAGAGTCCATGCGGTTGTACTGGAGAAAGCAATGACAGCCGTTTTCACGGTTTGTGTTTTGCTGGAGGTCGCCGGCTGCTCTGTACCAACAGGTAAAGTCGGCAGTCTTCTAAGCGGTGGATTGATCCCCATTTACAATGTCATAATTTTCGTGAAAGTTACAACGGGAAGCTGGATCATAGTTTATTCCTTCATCAAGCACAGAGGACTTCTGTAGCAACCGGCTTGGCAAAACAAGAGTGTCAAAATCATTCTTCAGATGTTTCGCCGTACATCAGTGAATTCAAAAAATCCACAATGGCAACGACCTCAGGTGTCATAGGCTGATAGCTTTCTAATATCTCACTGGCTGAAACCTCAGCTCCGTAGTAGATTTTGTTCGCCTCATGATCGACTTGTACAGCTGCTCCCTCAAGCGACAAACCGGCAAAGAAACCTTTTGTAATGGAATACGAGTATATCGATGCCATCAAGCGGTAGTCAGTATCGGCAGATAATCTTCTTCCCAAAGGTCCAGCCGCAACGCTCACATTACCCCCTAAGGTGAAATTGTCACGTGTGAAACCTCTGATAGCTTCTTCATTCATCAGCACCAAGACTAATGAAGTATTTTGAATACCTACCTGAGGTCCGAAGCTGAGGCCCGTTAGTTTGACAAAACTCGGACCAAACCACATTTGTGTGGTCGTGTCATACCTCAGCACGAATCCTTCTCCGTATTGACCGCCGATCAGGAACCCCACTTTTAAGAGTGTCGGATAAATCACAATTCCTTGAGCTTGCTTGAGAAGCTCTGTGAAAGCTCCGCTGTCGGGAATGGAAGAAAGTTCTTTCAGTGTGGAGAGAGCGGAGGTCAAACGCTCTGTGGGGCTTGAAGCCATGGCGATAACTGGAATTATCAGTAATAACAAAAAGACCTTTTTCATACTTGCACCTCCTATGTAAATAGCTTATCATAGTAATGCTTCAAATTCTTCGATTATCTATGAAAACTTGGAGGTGAAAACATGTTGGATCTTTTCAACGAAATAGATAGAAGGGGGTGTAGGTTTGTCGATTTAAAGGTTGTGGATCTATCAGGACGGTGGAGACATGTGACTCTTCATCGGGAGAGTTTTACAGAGAAGACATTAGAGCATGGTGTTGGATTTGATGCTTCTAATCTTGGGTATGCAACTCTTCACAAAAGTGACATGGTTATTATTCCAGATCCAGATACTCTCTTTTTTGAAAGAATAGGTGAAGAGCAAGTCGCGAGCTTTATATGTGATGTCTATGATGCGGACACACTTCAGCCAAATGCGCATGATCCGAGGAGTATCCTCAAAAACGCGCTCAAAAGCATTTCAGATATCGCCGACGAGGTTTTTCTTTCTCCTGAGTACGAGTTTCATGTTTTTGATGAGGTTAGATATTCCGTTCAGACCAATCAGATAATGCTCGAGGTTAACAGTCCAGAAGGCTTTTGGAATGCCCCTTTTGAAGGTGAGTACTTCGTTGGGAGAAAACGTGGCTATCACAGAATTTATCCGTTTGATCGATTCATGGAGCTCAGAAATAATATCGTTGAAAAGCTGGAGAATATCGGCATTTCTGTGAGGTATCATCATCACGAAGTTGGAAGTACGCAGTTAGAGATTGAAGTCAATCCAACGACGGCTCTTCGCGCAGCGGATGGGATTCTTCTGGTGAAACACGTTGTTAGGAACGTTGCAGAGAAGCAAGGATTTCTCGTTACTTTCATGCCCAAACCCTTGAACGACGAAGCTGGAAATGGTATGCATGTTCACCAGTATTTGACGAAGAACGCGGAAAACATTTTTGCCGGTGAATCCAGGGGCGACGTTTCAGAAAAATGTCTGTCCTATGTGTCGGGTCTGTTGTATCATTGTCCCGCTTTGATGGCTTTCACCAACCCGTCGACAAATTCTTACCGGAGGCTCGTTCCTGGTTTTGAAGCCCCGACTCACCCCACCTTTGGCTTTGCAGACAGGGGAGCCGCTGTGCGCATACCTGGTTACATCAAGGAGAAGAAAAACACCCGCATTGAGTTCAGAACGATAGACGCTTCGTGTAATCCCTATCTTGGAATAGCTGCGATGATTCTTGCGGGAATAGACGGAATAAGGCGTCAGATGGAACTCGACAAGATCCATGGAGGCGCTCTTCCCAGTAGTCTCTATGAAGCTGCCGAATCGCTTGAAAAAGACAATGATTTTCTGAAAGAGGTTTTTCCAGGGTCCTTGATTGAGTATTGGATAAAGATGAAGAAAAAAGAACATCAAATGGTAATGGCTATTCCTCACCCAATTGAGTATCAGTTGTACTTCGATGTGTAGTGGTCTGTTGTATAATAACATTGAAAGCTTGAAAAGGGGTTGCTGGATAGAAGGTGAGTCGTTGCCTTGAAGGTTTTTCAAAGTTTAGGGAGGTGCTCTCAGTGAAGGTTAGAGTTGATGAAGCGACATGCATTGGTTGTGGAGTGTGTGAAAGCCTTTGTCCCGATGTCTTCAAGATGTCAGACGAGGGGAAGGCTAAGGTAATCGAGCCAGAAACTGAGCAGGATTGCGCAAAGGATGCGGCAGATAGCTGTCCAACCGGCGCAATCACGGTAGAGGAGTGAAAAAGAGGCGGCTGAGCCGCCTCTTTTTTCGTTCAATAAAGGGTTTGCGACGATTGTTGAGAAACTTATTAGAACATAAACAATTCTGTTCCTTGATATTCCCTCCCATGAGTAAGATAATATGAAGTGAACCTACCTAATAAGGTTTTCCACTTAACGTCCTTTATAACTCTTTTCTTGAGGAGTAAATCTATGAGAGAGAAAATACTGGGGGCCATAAAGGGAAAAATAAATCGTCGATCGTGGGAAAACTGGTTCAGCACATTTGATGTTAAAGAGATAACATCTGAGCAGGTTACTTTCGAGGTGGGCAATCTTTTCATAAAAGAATGGCTCGAAAAAAAGTACGGACCCACCATCTCCAAAGCACTTAAGGAAGTTTTTGAAAAGGACATGCCTTTTTCTATCGTTTACTCGTCTGCAACTGAAACTTCTGTCAAAAACGTACAAGCCAATGAGCCTCTTGTTAAGAAAAGACCTTTGATAATAACCCCGCTCAATCCAGGGTTTAGTTTTGAGAACTTCGTTGTGGGTCCCAGTAATATGTTTGCCTACAGTACCAGTGTTGAAGTTGCTAAAAACCCAGGCAAATTTAACCCGGTTTTTCTCTGTGGAGGAGTTGGGTTAGGTAAGACTCACCTTGTCCAATCCATAGGTCATTACATATTTAGGCATCACCCTGACCTGAGAGTAGTGTATCTCACAAGTGAAAGGTTCTTGAATGAACTCGTCGATTCAATAAAGTTGGGAAAAGGTTATGAATTTCGAGAAAAATATCGCACAAAGGTGGATGTTTTGTTGCTCGATGATGTTCAGTTTTTGATAGGAAAAAAAGGGATTCAGAGTGAGCTCTTTCACACATTTAACGAACTTTACAATGCCGGTAAGCAAATTGTGATCTGCTCGGACAGAAATCCAAAAGATCTTGAAAAGTTTCAAGATAGGTTGATTTCGCGGTTTCAGATGGGAATTGTGGCTGAAATTGGAAAACCAGATAGAGAAATTTGTAAAAAGATTGCCTTGAAGATGATTGAACATGAAAAAGCATCCTTAGATATGGAAATTGTGGAACTCATAGCGGAGCACTTTAGTGATAATATTCGACGACTGCGCGGAGCAGTTGTTAAACTTATAGCTTATCAGCAGATGTCTGGCGAAAAAGTGACTCCCTCAGATGCCTACCATATATTGGGAATAAGTTCGCTTCCACCTAAAATAGGAGCAAAAGAAAGGATTTTCCTTGCTTTGAGTAGCGTTTTTGGAGTATCTCAAGAAGAGATCTTGAGCAGTGCTCGGCGTCGCGAAGTTGTTAGCGCGCGTCACATAGGTATATACGTTGCAAAAACCTATCTTGGAATGTCCCTAAGAGCTGTGGCTGAGCTTTTTGACAGATCTCATCCAACAGTTTCTCACACCGTTAGAAAAATAGATGAGCTCATTGCAAGTGGCAACATGATGGTGCGTTCGCAAATTGAAAAAGTTGTCGATCAACTCAGAGCTGAGGCCCTTGGTCAAAATTCATGAGTTCCTTTAGACGTATTTCAGGTTTCAGTGATCGGTTCATTAGATCCTTCATCGCGTTTTGAATATTTTTCCCTTCATACAGTATTTCCTTCACCTGCTGGCAAACCGGCATCTCTATTTTCATTTCTGAGGCAAGTTCAAGAAGGGGTTTTACTGTGTACACTCCTTCTGCCACCATGGACATGTTTTGAAGTATGTCTTGAAGCTTTTTTCCTTTTCCAATCATCTCTCCGACGTATCTATTTCTGCTGTGTTGACTCATACAGGTTACTAACAGATCTCCAATGCCCGCGAGTCCCATGAAAGTTAGAGGGTTTTGTGCCCCATAAGCTGTTCCAAACTTCACCATTTCATAGAGTCCTCTTGTCATCAATGCCGCTTTTGCATTATCCCATCCACCCAAGCCATCGAGAATTCCAGCTCCAATTGCGATCACGTTCTTCACCGATCCGCAGATCTCAATACCCAGCACATCTGTGCTCGTGTAAACTCTGAAATATTCGCTGTTCACACTTTTTTGAATTTCTCGACAAAGCTTTTCATTCTTTCCTGCTAAAACAACACTCGTGGGTAACCGCCTGATAACTTCTTCCGCGTGACTGGGTCCTGAAAGCACGAGATACTCCGCATTTGGAAGAAGGGATTGAACAATTCGGCTGACCGTTCTATTCTTCCTGTCTATGCCTTTTGAAAGATTCAAAACTATCTTAGGAATCTTGATTCTCTCTAATACAGACTCAAGATATTTAACGGGTACGGCTAAAACTATAATATCCGATCGCGCTACTGTTTCGGTTAAATCCGTGCTTGCCCGAAGGAGCTCAGGCAGTTGCGCGTTGCCCAGATACTTTCTATTTGTGTGATACGTGTTTATCTCGTTGGCAAGATCTTTTCTTCTGGCCCAGATTACAACCTCGTGTCCATTCTCAATCAACAATTTTGAGAACGCAGTTCCCCAACTGCCCGCACCAATAACGCCGAATCTCAACTCTGGATCACCTCAGCAATTTTGAAAACGGATTTCTTTACAGTAGGGGTTCGGTATGGAATTGTGCTTGGATCTATTTTCACAATATACGATTTTCCCCTTTTTTGAATCAGCACAAAATAGCACTGTTGAAAGCCATTGTCGCTCGAAATAACCCTCAGCAGAAATTCGTCGACATTGCTGTATACGTTTTTAACCACGAAGACACTCTCTTGATCTTCATGGAAAACCTTATCTCGCAGCGCTTTCACCTTATCTTCACAGACATTTTTCAAGTGAACATGGGGCATCTCTTTATCCTCCCAGGTAATCCTTTTTATACTTGCAGATTTGATCTTAACTGCCGCCAGTGCGTAAATCACTTTGCCTCTGGAAAGCCACTTTTTTTCATATCTGGTACTAACCACGTTTTTGTTAAGCGCTTCGCTCATTTTCACAGAAAAGCATTTGGATTCGATCAACAACGATGCGGTGTCTTTAAGATACCACTGCACATCTGTAATTAGATGGAAGGATCCCTGATCCTTTAAAACAGAGGCCAATGTGTCTACAAATGTTTTTGAGTAAAGTCTTCGGTTTTTGTGTGCTTCCTTTGGCCAAGGACATGGAAAGTTGACGTACACTGCATCTACGGTTTTGTCTCTGAAAAGTTCTTTCAGCCCAAATCTACCATCCAAGAGCACAGCTCGCACGTTATTTATTCCAAGTCGAGAAAGGCTTTTCTGTAACTTAACCATACATGTGAGCGAGGTTTCAAATCCCACGAAGTTTGTACTGGGATGTTGTATTGCGTTTTGGATCAAGAACTCTCCACTTCCGAAGCCAAGTTCAACCACTAAGGGTCCGCTTCTTTCAAAAAGACCCTCCCAGTCAAGTGGAGGGTCAAATTCCTGCGCTCTCACGTGATACTTGGCAAACACGGAGATATTCACTGCTCCTCAATTTTTCTAAGAAAGTAACTGGCATGTATGACATATTGACTCGTTGGGAATTTTTCTTTGAAATGATCAAATTTGCTTTTCGCCTCGTCTGTGAAACCTGCCATATAGCTGCTGAGAGCTGCGTAGTAATAGCAGTCATCTTTAAAATACACTTCTGTGTTTTCAAGCATTGAAGAGAGAGAATCGAGCACTTTTGTAGCTTCTGAGTATTTGCCTGATCTGTACAGGTTGTAGCCGAATATCCACATTGACCTTAGAACAGTGGTATCATTATCCGGGTATATCCGGGGAATTTGAACGGATGCTGATCCTTCTGATGCAATTTCAGTCTTTCTTAGATTTGCTATTTCTGAGCTGAGTGCTTCAATTTGGGCTTCAAGAGAGTTCACAGATACCGAAGTTTCTTTTGAGAGCGACATGATCGTATTTTCAAGCTCTTTCACAGCTGACATGGTGTTGTTTATGACTTCTTTAAGCGAAGATTGCTCAGTTCCCAGTTTCTCACTTGTTTGACTCAAGTTATTAATATCGTCTCTTACTTGCCGAATATCTGATCTGACAGAACCAATCGCAGAGTTAATTTGTGATGTTAAAGTCGTTTGCACGATTTGAATCTCCTGAGAGAGGCTCGAGTCCGGTTGTTGGGAAGGACCAACGGGTGCTATCACAAGAACAAGCACCAGCGCAAGGGTAGCGGCCGCTATCATCATATTCAGCCAACTGATAATTGAATTAATCCTTGGCTTACTCTCGTTTAGTTGGACCAAAACAGGGTGAGAGGGATCTAATTTTCTCAGAATTTCCTCATAATTGTGTGCTCTTGCTCGATCCTTTTTTCGACGAGCCAATTCGAGCTTCAAAGCGATTCCTTCCACAAGCTCTGGATACATTTTCGATATCCCTTCTAAAATTGCCATTGCACCCTCGAAATTGTTCTTTAAGATTTCTTCAAATGCCTCTTTCACGTCTTCGGAGTAATCTTCCTTTACACGGTCTTGAGCTGTCTTGAAAAGAGCTTTATAGTCCTCTTTCATTTCTTCTGTTAAAGTCTCGTACAGTTCAAGAACCCTTTTCCAGTTTCCACTTGAGGCTTCGAGCTCTATCCACAGATGTGGATATTCTTGTGGAAACAAACTCAAAAGAGCTCTCGCTCTGGAAAGCATATTCCCTCTTATTAGGTCTCTGACTATTCTTTCTATTACATCCATCACTCCGCCACCTCCTCAATGACAACAGGAATTTTGTTGATGAGATCTGTTGCAAGTGCGCTTCCTTCCCAATTTTCAAAACGCTCGCCCGTTAATCCATGAATGTACGCTGCACAAACACATGAGCTTTCCAAGTCCATTCCTTGCGCTATAAACGCTCCAATAATACCTGTGAGTATGTCTCCTGATCCAGCTTTTGACAACGACGTGTTTCCCGTGAGATTTATATAAGTGCTCCTTGGTGAAGCTATGATTGAGCTTGCGCCTTTCAGGAGTACGATTAGATTATACTCAAAAGCCAGCTTTTCAGCCAATTGGTAGTTGTAAATAACCTCGGATATATTCTTTTTTGTAAGGCGTGCAAATTCGCCAGGATGTGGTGTCAAAACCGCCTTTGATGACAGGTTTTTCAGTATTTCGATATCGGAAGAAATACAGTTCAGAGCGTCTGCGTCTATGACGAAGGGTTTGTCAGATTTAACGAGTACCTGTCTCACAAATTCTGCGGTATCGCCGTTCCATGATAACCCCGGACCAATGGCGACAACATCCGCAGTTTCAATGATTTTGCAGACTTGCTCTGCGTGCTCTGCTTTGAAGTAACCGTCTTCTGTGTCTACACCGGCACACACGATACTGGGTTCGACCGATATCGCAGCAAGGTTTATCGGCCTTGGAGTTACAAGTTGCACGTAACCGACACCAGCTCTTAACGCGCCAAGGCAAGTTAAAATAGGAGCGCCCATGTAGTTTTTGGAACCTCCCACAACTGCAACTTTTCCATAGTCACCTTTGTGAGAGTTTTTGTGTCTTTGTGGCATGTGTGCTCTAACATAGGCTTCTGTGACAATTTCCCTTTTTATATTAGTCATCTGCTTCAAACTGCGTGGTATTCCTATATGGGCTACCTTTAGCTTTCCTGTGAGCTCTCTTCCAGGAAAGAGAACATGGCACATTTTTGGAAAGGCAAAAGTGACAGTCATATCAGCCTTTATAGCTATTCCTTGGGGTTTTCCAGTGTCAGTGTCCAATCCAGAAGGAAGATCTACAGAAACTACATATTTTGCGTATAAATTGACTATTTGAATCACTTTGCCGATTTCATCTTTGACGTTTCCTTTAATACCCGTTCCCAGCAGGGCGTCTACAACAACATCACTCTTTCTCACAACTCGGGCAAGTTCGTTCATATCTATATCTTTTCCCAAAACTCTGATAGCGCCTCCAACCGAACGCAATCTTCTCAAATTCACCCGGGCGTCTTGTGAAAACTTTTCCTCACCGACCACCAGTACTGTTGTTACTTCATCTGTGTATTCAAGAAGTTCTCGTGCAACCACGAGTCCATCTCCACCGTTATTTCCTCCACCACACAGAACCACAAATGACATTCGTTCCATATTTGTCAGTGAGTTTTCCATGGCTAGTACCACGGAGACTCCCGCTCTCTCCATAAGCAAGCTTGAAGCTATGCCAAATTCGCGTATTGATTTCTGATCCAGATTCCTCATCTCATCAGCAGTAACAACTTTCAAAGTAGGTCACCTTCTTTCTCATTCAAACGCATGAATCCAGAAGTAAGCGATTCTATAAAGTGCGTAGTAATTCATAACCCTTTTCAAGTACCGTCTACCAGAATTCCTGCCCGATTCAGTTTCAAGCCCTGCTGGGCCCACATTGTATGCCATAAGTGACTTTAAGAGGTCTCCGTCATACATTTTCAGCAAGTACTCAAGATACTTAATCCCGAGGTATATGTTGTCCTCTGGGTGGTAGATGTCTTTTTCAACGTCGAGCATTTGGCATAACCATTCTGCAGTCGATGGCATTATCTGCATGAGCCCAACGGCACCTGCGGAAGAGACAGCTTCGGGTTCGAAGTTGCTTTCTGATTTTATAATACTCTGCACGAGCAGAGGATCTATAACAGTGCCAACACTTCTGACAGTTAACCAGTATCTCAAGGGAAACTGAGAATAAATGGCTACAAGAAGGAGCACAATCGCCAATACAACTGCAAGTTTGCGGTCCACTTTTCGTTACACCCCTGGTAAGTACTTCACGGTTAATACAAAAACATATCCCACCGGAGCGATGAAGACTCCAAAAGGTATCTTTGTTCCCAATTTCAATTTGTTTCTAAAGAATATTATAAGCACTAAGAGTGCCAAAATAGATGATCCAGCAATCGTGTACAAAGAACCCAAAATCCCCAGGCTTGGCGCTAAAGAAGTCAACAAAATGATATCCCCACTTCCCATTCCTCCTTTGAACAGGAAAGAAACTAAGCTCAAAAGTGAGAACACAATAGCAGCCGCTACAAGCCCCTGTACCGCCATCCCACGGGTTATCCATAAAGTCACGCTCGCGGCGGCTGTGAGTATCAAAGTGACATCTGGTATCAACATGTATTTAGCATCGATGAAAGCTATGATAAGACTGCAGGAGAGAATCACAGAAAGTGCGGTGAATTCGAGAAAATTTTCACTTAGAACAGCATTAATGAAAAATCCGGCTGTGCAGCACATTTCCACGAAAGGGTATCTGAGTGAAATTCTTGTCTTGCAATTTCTACATCTACCTGTCAGGAGTATGTAACTCAGGATTGGAACGTTATCATACCATCTAATCTTGTAACCACATGAAGGACATACGGAATAAGGAGGGTTAACAACGCTCAAACCCTCCTTCGGCAACCTATATATCACCACGTTCAAGAAACTCCCGATGATCATACCCAATCCGAGAGCTAAGTAATTCCACAAATTTGCATTTCCTCTCTGCTCAGAAATTCTTGGAACAATTCCTTCTTTCCATAGAAGTACCAAACGTTCTGCTCTTTGATTTCTCTGAGAAGTTCTTTTGCTTCTTCCACTTTTCCTTGTTTGAGATAGGGTACTATAAGGAGCAGTTTCAAATGGGCTTTCATATTTGAGGTTTTCATTAATTCATTGATGACTTCTTCCACAACCTTATAATTTCCATGTTTTAACTGAATGCGAGCCCATGCTTCAATATCGCTGGTGTAGTGTGGCTTGGAATTGAGTATTTTCTTTTCAAGAGCTTCTTTTTTCTCGCTATCTCCGAGTTTCTCGTATATTTCGGAAAGTTCGTACATACCAAGAATGCTCTTTTCATCAACATCTAAAAGCGTTTCGAGAATTTCAGCCGCTTTTTCATAAGATCCCATCTTTTCATAGGCATCAGCGATCATAAAATATGTGAATCTGTTATCTGGAGCATACTCTATTTCCCTTTCCCAGTAAGAAGCTGCTCGTTTGTAATCTCCCAAATTGTAGTAAGCTTCACCAAGTGAAGAATAAGCTTCAACAAGCCACGGATCTATTTCTATTGCCTTATCAAGATATCTTATACCTTCTTCAAATTTTCCTTGTTCCAAAAGTAGTGATCCCCAAAGTTCATAAGCTGGAGCGTAGTTCTTGTCTATTTCGAGCATGAGCTTTATGATTGAATGCGAGGTTTCATAAAATCCTTTATCGGCGTATTCCAGTGCCAAGTCGTAAAGCCCACTCAAGGAAGCGTGGGAGAAGAACGAGTAAGGAATGCGCTTCTTTTGAAGCCATTCTGAAAACTCTTCAAATAGCACCGGTTCATAGACCTCTGAACCTATCAAGGCAACCTGCTCCTCGATAAGTTCGCATTTCTCGATTTCGGTAAGTATGTCCTTTCGATTCCTGAAATCCTCCTTCATTGCTATCCAGTCGCCATCGTACATGAGATCTCTCAATATCACGACAAAAGGCGTGTCAGTAGTAATGTTGATTTTTCGATCGTTCAGCCTCAGAACAATTACATCTTCCACTGCTACCACTCCCCTGAAACGTTTAATTCACTTTACCTTTACATTATACCCTATCACTTCACATTTTCAAGGATCACAGATGTTCAGTTTTATCCTGATTTAGACTGACTTGCAAGTCTTCTTGTTTCTTGAATAGCTGCCACTCCACCCACAGCGATGTTAATGTAGTAGGTGAAAAATCTCCATACGAGTAGAGTAGCAACTGTGTTCTGACCAAAGAGACTTTGAAAGAACAGAACATATCCTCCTTCTGAAGCCCCACTTGCACCAGGAGTTGGAATCATTGAAACGACCAAAAACAACGTCAAGTGAAAAATCAGCACATCGCCATAGTTACAACTGACTCTCAGGGATGTTGCTACAAAGAAAGGCATAGATACTCTTATAAGAATTTGCACCATGGTTGCACTAAAGGCTAAGACCAATTGCTGTGGTTTTTTGACAGAGATTTTCATTCCTTCGTGAAATAGCTTTACCTGTTCCACAATTTTCCGGGTAATTTTCATGGGGCTTTTAACGATTTTGAAGAAAAGAAAAGGCTTAAAGATAACGAGAACGAATTTTTCTGCCAGCTTTCTGTTAATGGAAAATATCACTAAGAACACGAGTACTCCTGCATTTAAAGCAAATCCAAGAAAAGCCAAAAGGGCAAGCTTTGTGATGTTTTGTGAAAGGATTCTGTATGCTCCAAGAATTCCAATGATTCCAAGCAGTGTTATCACTATTTGGTAAACTATAAATCTTGATACAAGAACGGCACTCATTTTTCCTGGGGATAGCTTTCTCTTGCTCGCGAATGCAACCTGTGCTGGTTGTCCTCCGGTAGAAAAGGGGGTGACAGCGGAAAAAAATGCCCCGATGAGGGTGATTTTGACCGCGTATAGAAATTTCATATCGACATCATATGCATTTGAAAATATCTTCACTGTGAATGATTCAAGGATCCAATCACAGACCATCATTACTAAGACCAACATTACCCATCGAAGAGATACCCTACCAAGGGCTCTCATGATATCAGAGACATCTGAAAAACCCACTATGAACGCAAGTGTAACCAAGCTTAACAGCATGGCAATCAGAAAATTGAAAACTGTTTTGCGCAGTACTTTCACCTCACTCGTCACTGACTGAGGATCTTCTCGTAAACACTCTTCAGCGTCTCTCCAATGGAAGTCAGGTCTCTTTCAAGAGCTGTTGCCCTTGCATTTACAGCTAAGGTTTTTGAAAGAGATTTATCACTGAGAAGCAGCTGCACCTTTTCTACGAATTCATCTACGCTTTTCGCTTTTAAACAGTTAAAACCATTTTCTAGCCACTCGTTGAAGACAGGTATGTCCCTGACAACAACTGGACACTGTGTTGAAAGTGCTTCTAAGACTACTATTCCTTCGTTCTCTTCATAGCTCGGAAAAAGAAAAACATCTGCAGCTGAGTAAGCTCCCACTAATTTTTTCTGTTCGATATAACCCGGGAAAACAACATTTTTCGGAGGATTGCGCAACACTTTTCTAATAGCTGGCGGAAGCACTCCTGCGATCTTCGCTCCAAACCAGATGAAGGTGTGTTCTGGAAGTCTTGTAGCGATTTCAACAAAGTCGTGAATTCCTTTTCTCTTAAAAGGAAATCCGACGCAGAGAATCAACGAGGAACCCACGTTGTATTCCCTTTTGAAATGCCGGGCCAATTCTTCGTTTCTTTGAAAGAAAGAAGTGTCAACGCCATTGGATATAACAGAACCTGGAATATCAATTCCGTAGTTTCTTATTAGAGTTTCCGTGTACTTGGTTGGAAATATCAGATAATCAGCTGATGAGTAAAGCTTTACCAACCATCTTCTAACAAGCCGAGCATAGGCATTACTAAAGAGAAAGCTGTTTCTGATGTCTTCAAATGTTGTGTGAACGTGCCACACCACAGGTTTACCCTTTTTTCTTGAGTTTTTCAGTACCCTTTTGCTGCCTGGTCCAACTGTGTTTATATGAGCGATGTCGTAATCACTCCGCCAATTCAACGTAAATTTCACTCCAATACGATTCAGGGCCTGTTGCTGGTGTTGTAGAGCGATTCCGATTCCGGATTTGGAAAACAGCTTGGCGTTTTCTGAATAAAGAAGAACTCTCATCGTGCTCAAAGCGAAACACCTCTAAGGCTCATTTTTCTGTATCTAGCTCTTGAAATCTATCGAAACTTCAAGACTTGAAATAAATGGTCTCGGGTGATAAAATTTTATCACGGCTATGGGTGCGTAGCTCAGAGGGAGAGCGCTTCCCTCACGAGGAAGAGGTCGCAGGTTCGATTCCTGCCGCACCCACCATTTTTATTCATGGCTTATCCTATTTCAACGAACTTGAGACGTTCACCGTACGTAGTTACAACCCTCTTGTAAAGCTCAGAGTGTCTTTTCATATTTGAATCAACCTGCAGGATGTACTCGGCATCTTTCCTTGCATTTATGAGTATTTCTTTATCTTTAACGAGATCCGCAACCTTCAGTTCAGGAATACCATGCTGTCTTAGTCCGATTAACTCACCTGGACCTCTAAGACGCATGTCGTATTCTGCTATACGAAATCCATCGACAGTTGAAGAGAAATATTTGAGCCTTTCCATTGCATCGCTGTCTACGTTTCCTACAACCAGGAAGCAGTATCCTTGTCTTTCGGCTCTGCCAACTCTTCCCCGAAGTTGGTGCAGTTGAGCTAATCCAAACCGCTCCGGATTTTCTATCACCATGACGGTTGCTTTAGGTATATCTATTCCCACTTCTATTACAGTTGTTGACACAAGTATGTCATAACTCCCTTTTGAAAAACTCTCCATTACTCTATCCTTTTCTTCCTGATTCATTCGGCCGTGAAGTAAGCCTAATCTGAAAGATGGGAAAACCTTGTTAGACAGATGTTCATACATTTCTGTTGCGGCCTTTGCTTGAATTTTCTCTGATTCTTCAATCAATGGATACACAATGAAGGCTTGACCTCCATTTTGAACTTCTCTTTTCACAAAATCGTATATTTGAGAGAGTTTTGTTACAGAAGCGAGAACAGTTCTGACCTGCTGTCGATTTGGTGGCATTTCATCTATGGTAGTTATGTCTAAGTCTCCATAGACAGTCATCGCCAATGTGCGGGGTATTGGTGTTGCGGTCATCACGAGAGAATCAACAACTTTCCCTTTGTTTACAAGGGCTTCTCTTTGTTTTACTCCAAAACGGTGCTGCTCATCGATAACAACCAAGCCAAGATTCTTGAATTGAACGTCTTCTTGAATCAACGCGTGAGTTCCAACTACTATGTCTATTTGGCCTTTGGCTAAAGCGGATTTAATCTTGTTTTTCTCGGATTGAGATGTGGCACCGAGGAGTAGGGAAATTTTGATCCCTAAATCCTGGAAAGAGGAAAACATTCTTCTGAAGTGCTGAATTGCAAGAATAGATGTTGGTACCATAAAAGCCGCTTGAAAGCCTGCTTCGAAATTATCAAGTAGGGTCAATTGAGCTACAACTGTTTTCCCAGATCCAACATCTCCCTGCAGTAGACGATTCATTGGCTTTGCGGATTGCATATCTTCTCGTATCTCTGCGTGTGCTCTCACTTGTGAGCTTGTTAGACTGAAGGGCAGTTTTTTCAGAAATTTTTCACTAATGTGGCCAGTGATACGTTTGGAAAACCCTCCTCTATCTATTCGCCTTTTCTTAGATATCAGGAGAGCAAGTTGCATCAGAAGCAGTTCCTCATAAGCCAGTCTTTCACGAGATTTTTGAAGATGATACATCGTTTTTGGAAAGTGCATACCAACCATAGCTGTTCTTATATCCATAAGCTTGCGCTTCTTCATGAGTTCTTCTGGTAGCTCATCACTGAGATTGCAGACTGCACTGATGTTCTCTCTCATGATCTTTCTCAATTGCTTCTGACTGATACCCTCGGTTAAGCTGTAAATGGGAAGTATCTCTGTATTTTCGGTTGAATCATATGGTTCTATTTCCGGGTTTATCATCTCCAGAGAGCCGAATGAGCCGTGTTTGACTGTACCGATGGCTAATACCATTTTTCCTCTCAGTGTTTTCAGGGGTTGAAACAAATACTCTTGGTTAAACCATTTTAGGAGCATCTGTTGAAATCCTTCACGTTCACCCAGAACCGCTGTGATTAATGTCATACCGGAAACTCGGCGTTTCTCAACGGCTACGAGCTTACCCATTGTTGTGGCCTTTTCATTTGGAAGTAGCTCTGAGATTGGAATGATCTTTCTTCTGTCTTCATAATCTCTGGGAAAGTAAAAAATCAGATCTTTAAGAGCTTCCATGCCGAGTCTTTTGAGGGCCGTTTCTCTTTTTGGGCCAACGCCTTTCGCGTATTTTACAGATGTTTCAAGAGTTTTAAAGGGTGCTCGACATTCATACTTTTCGATCAAAAACCAGTCTCTGAGTTTTTGTATCATCGAACGAGCATTCTTGATTCTGGTTTTCTGCCTGTTTTCAGGAAGGTGAGGTATGGGTTCTATGTATTCCATCAGTTGATGAATCTTCTGTCTCAAGTCGTCATTCTTTAGGATGGAGTCCTGTAGCCTTTCAAAATTGTCCTGCATTTGCTCAACAAGCTCAGCAGATGACTTAATCCCTTCCTCAACGAATTTCAAATCCTGCTGAATTTTGCTCAAGAAATCCTCAAGGAGAATAGGTCTCATAGACACTCTTGGTCTCCTTGAAATATATTTCCACACCCAAAAAGTATAGGCTCACCAGTTTCTCCAGGCAAAGCACAACAATGAACACTGTTGTGAGAACTACGAGCGCAGCAACCATGAGTGAGCCTCTTCTCATTCCAGATACCCCAGATATGGGAGGTTTCTGTATTTTTCGTTGTAGTCGAGACCATAGCCAACCAGAAACACATCACCAATTTCAAAACCAACAAAATCAACTGGAATTCCGTGGTCGTGTTTTTTCTTTTCCACGAGTGTCACGATTTTGAGATCCGCAGGTCGATATCTTCTCAGGTAGTTCAATATATATTTCAGCGTATGTCCGGTATCAATAACGTCTTCAACAACAAGTACATGCTCACCTTCTATAGATTCGTCTATCCACGACTTAACACGAATTCTTCCTGTTGATTCGGTTCCCGCGTAGCTTGACACGTGGATGAATGAGTAAGTTACATCCATGTTTATATCCATTACCAGCTCACTGAAAAAGTGTATCGATCCCTTCAAAATACAAACTGCGTGGAGGTTATTTGTTCTTTTTTTATAGTACGACTCTATTTCCTTTGCCAGAGATCTTATTCTACCGCGTATTGTTTTTTCATCGAACAACGTCTTGAGCTCCATGGTTGCCTCCTTTCAAATGGAAAGAACTATCACCTTCTGAGAATATTCCTTGATTTTTTCTGAGAGCGTCACAGAAGAAGTTGGATGTTTTGATACCAGAGAAAAGAGCTTTACGAATTCTTCCACCCCTGAAAGGTTGAACTTCAATCGTGGCGTTTTGTAATGCATGGGAATCACCACATGGGGATTCACAATTTCCACAATTTTCTTTGCTTCATCTGGTCCAATTGTGAAAACTCCTCCAACGGGAATCATCAGAACATCAACCTCTTTCAACATGTCGAGTTGACTTTGTGATGGAATATCCCCTAAATCTCCTAAATGTGAAACTTTGAAGTTGTCAAACCAGTAAATAAAGATGATGTTTGATCCTCTTTTAGCGCCTTTTTCCTTATCGTGGAAGGTGCTGATTCCCGTTATCCTAACGCCTTTGGATTCCGTAGCAGTTGGATCTCTAATCAGATTAAAGTTTCCCTTGATAAGATGATGAGCGTTGTGATCAAAGTGTTGATGACTTTCAGTAATGATATCTGGTTCTACATTGGGTATTTCATACCCAACAGAGCTATCAAAAGGATCAGTCATGATTTTTGCTTTGCCTGTGTCTATGAGAAAGCATGAATGTCCATACCAGGTTATTTTCACCTCGTTCACCCCCCTGTTCTCTGACAGTTTTAAGGTGTCTTTATTATAAACGATACCACACAGAATAAATCGCATAATCTGCAGACCACAAAACACGTGTATGTAGCATTCTATAGTAACGAGTGCTATACAATAATATATACTCAATATTTAGATAGCTACATCAACGTTTTAATGGTAATTACGATAGTGAGCGAATTTTACCAAGAAGCCTTGACAGAAGTTTTTAGAGTACTTATAATTGATGTGGAAGCATGTGGTAGGAGGTGAAATGATGAGCGAAAGAAAGCAATATGTTGTTGGTATTGATCTTGGTACAACGAACTCAGTCATTGCTTGGATGAAACCAGATGGAAGCACAGAGGTTATTCCAAATACTGAAGGTGGAAGAGTAACTCCCTCAATTGTTGCCTTTACCAAAACCGGTGAAATAATTGTTGGTGAACCAGCGAAACGTCAGATGATTCTGAACTCAGAGAGAACAATCAAATCTATTAAAAGAAAAATGGGCAGTGATTATAAGGTAAAGATTGATGATAAGCAATACACACCACAGGAGATAAGCGCTCTGGTTTTGAAAAAGATGAAGAAAGATGCCGAGCAGTATCTAAACGGTGAGATCAAACGGGCAGTTATCACATGTCCTGCCTACTTCAACGACGCGCAGAGACAAGCAACAAAGGAAGCAGGACAGATCGCCGGGTTTGAGGTTCTGAGAATAATAAACGAACCTACAGCCGCCGCACTGGCATACGGTCTTGATAAAAAGAAAGAAGAGAAAGTGCTTGTTTACGATTTGGGTGGTGGTACTTTCGATGTTTCTATATTGGAAATAGGAGAAGGCGTGATACAAGTTGTGGCGACATCGGGAAACAATCATCTCGGCGGCGATGACTTCGATCAGAGAATCGTTGACTGGCTTGCAGAAGAATTCAAAAAACAGCATGGTGTTGATTTAAGACAGGATAAGCAGGCACTTCAGAGATTAAGAGATGCCGCGGAAAAGGCGAAGATAGAGCTTTCAAGCAAACTTGAAACGGACATCAATCTGCCTTACATAACGGCGACTGCTTCGGGTCCTCTTCACCTTGAGATGAAGCTTACAAGATCGCTTTACGAGTCACTGACCAAGGATCTGCTTCAAATGACGAGAGAACCCATTGAAAGAGCGCTCAAAGACGCGAAACTGTCGCCTTCCGAGATCGATGAAGTGATCTTAGTTGGTGGTATGACGCGGACGCCAATGATTCATAACCTCATAAAGGAAATATTCGGTAAGGAGCCTAACAAGGGAGTCAATCCAGATGAAGCTGTAGCTGTTGGAGCAGCCATCCAGGCAGCGATACTGTCTGGTGAAGCTAAGGATCAGGATGTGGTTCTTGTTGATGTTACTCCTCTAACCCTTGGCATTGAGGTGAAGGGAGGACTCCTGGAGCCAATAATTGCAAGAAATACGACAATACCTGTTAAGAAAAGCAAAGTGTTCACAACAGCAGAAGACTATCAGACGGAAGTTGAGATAAGAATCTATCAAGGAGAAAGAACCATGGCAAGAGACAATATATTCTTAGGAAGCTTCAAACTCGTGGATATACCACCAGCACCAAGAGGAGTCCCACAGATAGAGGTTACATTTGACATAGACAGTGATGGTATTGTGCATGTCTCTGCCAAAGATCTTGCTTCTAACAAAGAGCAGTCAATGGTTGTAACAGGACGTCACAAATTGAAGGAAGAAGACATAAAGAGAATGATGGAAGAAGCGCAAAAATATGAAGAACAAGACAAACGAAAACGCGAAGAGATAGAGCTGAAGAACAGAGCAGACGATCTTGCTTACAGTGTGGACAAGTCACTGAAAGAATACGGAGATAAGCTACCATCTGATCTCAAGGCAAATCTTGAAAATCTCGTGAAAGATCTTAGAGATGCGATAAACAAAGATGACATAGCTCGCGTTAGAATCCTCTTCGATGATTTGCAAAAGGAAAGTGGCAAAATAGGGCAATACCTGTACGAAAACGTCAAACAGCAGCAGGCAGGCGGCGAAAATCAAGGACAACAATAATAAATTCTGCGAAAGGAGGGGTTTGCATGATTCTCGAAAAAAGAAGAGAGGAAAGCTTTGTAAAACCCTTTAGAGAACTGCAAAAGGAGATAGACAGATTGTTTGATGACTTCTTTGCCCCTGTTTCGCGGAGGTTCGTGGAATCTGGCTTCAGTCCTGAAATGGACGTCTACGAGACGGATGACTCAGTAGTGATAGAGGTTGAAGCTCCAGGTCTGAGGAAAAAAGACTTCACAGTGAAGGTAGAAGACAACATGCTGACAATCTCAGGAGAGAAGAAAGCACAGCATGAAGAAAAGGGAAGAAATTACCGAATTGCGGAAAGATGTTATGGAAAATTTCAAAGAAGCATTGCCCTTCCTGACTACTTAGATGCGGAAAAAGTGAAGGCTAAATATGTAGATGGAGTCCTCGAAGTAACAATTCCGAAGCGAGAAGATAGAAAAGCAAAGACAGTGGAAGTTAAAGTAGAGTAAATCAGGTCAAAGGTGGGGCAAGATGCCCCACCTTGTTTTAGGAGGTGAAACAGTTGTTGGATTTCAAGGACTACACTGAAAGTGCACAGAGGATACTTACTTCTGTTCAGGATATTCTGACTCGATTTTCTCAGAATCAAATGTCTTCTGAGCACATCTTGCTTGCGATTCTTGAAGATGGGGACAACGCAGCGGTAGACATTCTCAAGAAGGTGGGAGTCAATATAGAGCTTTTGAAAGATGAGACTTCTTCCTTTGTTGGAAGATATGGAATGAGAGGTTCGAGTGTTCAAAATGGTAGTAGTGTCGCTCAGATATACATAACGCCTGATGCGAGGCATGTTTTAGAAGAGGCACGACGCGAAGCGAAGAGAATGGGAGATGAAAAGATAGGAACTGACCATCTCTTGCTTGGAATGATACTTTCGCCGAGTACGATAACTTTCCGAATACTTTCAAGGCATGGAGTAACACCTGATAACGTCTATGAAGCAATAAGAGATCTGAGAACGACAGGCACCACTTCTGAAGGAGAAAACGTTGACGTGCTACTGAAATTCACTGAAGATCTGACGGCACTTGCAAAGGAAGGAAAGCTATTACCTGTTGTTGGCCGAAAGACCGAAATTCAGAGGACAGTTCAAATTCTGTCCAGAAAGTTCAAGAACAACCCCGTCCTCATTGGAGATCCTGGAGTTGGGAAAACGGCAGTTGTAGAAGGACTTGCCCAAAGAATTGTTGAAGGTAACGTGCCACCTTTCTTGAAAAAAAGACATATATTAAAACTTGACATGGGAAGGATAGTGGCTGGAACTAAGTTTCGAGGAGACTTCGAAGAGCGCCTTAAGAAGGTAATAGACGCAGTGAAGAAGAACGCGGGCCAGTACATACTCTTTATCGATGAACTTCACACAGTTGTTGGCGCCGGCGCGGCAGAAGGAGCCCTCGATGCAGCTAACCTATTCAAGCCGGAGCTTGCTCGCGGTGAGATGCAGATCATTGGAGCAACAACAGTAGATGAATACAGAAAACGAATAGAGAAGGACAAAGCTCTGGCAAGACGTTTTCAACCTGTATATGTGCCTGAACCGAGTGTGGAAGAAACTATCGAGATACTCAGAGGAGTGAAGGGAGAATTCGAAAAGCATCATGGAGTTAAAATAAGCGATGAAGCTCTTATAGCCGCAGCAAAGCTCAGTGCGAGATATATAACCGATAGATTTCTTCCAGACAAAGCGATAGATCTAATAGATGAAGCTTCATCAGCGGTTAGATTACGAAATGACGACAATCCCGATCCAGTAGTCGCTGAAGATGATGTGGGCAAGACTGTCGAGTTGTGGACAGGTATTCCTGTTTCCAAAATGCTCGAATCCGAAAGGGAAAAACTACTTAAGCTTGAAGAAATCCTCCACCAGCGAATAGTTGACCAGGAAGATGCTGTCCGGGTTGTTGCTCAAACAATACGCAAAGCTCGGGCAGGTATCAAGGATCCTAAGAGACCGAATGGGGTTTTCCTCTTTCTCGGTCCAACGGGCGTTGGAAAAACGGAATTGGCAAAGGCTCTGTCAGAAGTGTTGTTTGGAAGTGAAGATGCCTTGATAAGAATAGATATGGGAGAATACACTGAAAAGCACAGTGTTAGCCGCCTTATAGGGGCTCCTCCGGGGTACGTCGGTTACGAGGAAGGCGGTCAACTGACAGAACAAGTAAGAAGGAGACCGTACAGTGTTGTGCTTCTTGATGAAATAGAAAAGGCCAACTCCGAGGTATTCAACGTGCTTCTTCAGGTGTTTGACGATGGTCGTCTTACCGATGGAAAAGGCAACACAGTGGATTTCAAGAACGCGATAATTATAATGACAAGCAACATAGCAAGCGAGAAGATACTCGACTCATTCGAAGATGGATCGCAGAACATACAGGAAGTAATAGAAGAGGAAATGAGGCATCACTTCAAACCGGAGTTCATAAATAGGATAGATGCGGCAATAGTTTTCAAACCCCTGGAAATGAATCATATGCAGCAGATAGTATCACTGCAGTTAGAGATACTAAGAAAGCGGCTGGTAGAGCAGGATATAACGCTGAAATTCACTGAAAACTGCAAGAAGTATTTGGCACAACGTGGCTACATGCCAGCACTTGGAGCAAGGCCTCTGCGGAGAGTTATAGAAAGTGAATTAGAAGCTCCCCTTGCTGAGAAGATAGTATCAGGAGAAATCTCTCAAGGTGACACTGCTATCGTTGATGCTGATGAATACGGGATAATCATTTCTAAAGAATAAAAACGGGCAGGCTTTGCTGCCCGTTTTTTTAATCTGTGGTGGGTGAAAAGTGTGGATCCATCTTATCTTTTTCTTGAAGAAGACGAAATCAAAACTCGAGCAGAGGAACTATACAAGAGAATGACAGCCTGTGATTTATGTCCAAAAAAGTGTGGTGTCAACAGAATTGCCGGTGAACTTGGGGCATGTCGGGTCGGAACTAAGCCAGTTGTGGCAAGTTACGGAGCTCATTTCGGCGAAGAGAGCTTTTTGGTTGGAGGCTGTGGTTCAGGTACCATTTTCTTCAGCTTCTGCAATCTTTCATGTGTTTACTGTCAAAACTGGGAGATAAGTCAAAAAGGCAGGGGAGAAGAGATATCAAGTTTGCAACTTGCGCGCATTATGTTAGAACTGCAACGTAGCGGCTGCCAAAACATCAACCTGGTTACTCCTACTCATCAAGTTGCGGCCATTGTTGAAGCAATTTCAATTGCAGTTCACATGGGTTTAGCTCTACCTGTTGTTTACAATTCTTCAGGTTATGAATCAGTTGATACGCTAAAAGTGCTTGATAAGATCATAGATATATACATGCCGGATTTCAAGTACGGCAGTGATAAAATGGCTGAGAAATATTCCAAAGCTAAATCATACACCCGTGTTGCTAAAAGCTCGCTTGCAGAGATGTACAGACAGGTTGGAGCGCTCAAGATTGATAACGGTGTAGCCTGTCGCGGAGTGTTTGTAAGGCACCTTGTTCTCCCAAATGGAATTTCTGAGAGCAAAAGAGTTCTGCAACTTATCAGCTCTGTTTCTAAAGATATACCTATCAATATTATGAATCAGTATCACCCTGCTTACAAAGCTCATAACTTTGCTCAACTAAATAGACGTATCACCGTGTCAGAATACCACGAAGTAGTTCATGAAGCTCAGAATTTCGGCCTAACTGTGGTTAGCTGATGACAGAGACAGATTCTCTTTCGATGAAATGAGCTTTCAGCACCGTTTGAACTGGCTTTGCATGATGAAAAATAGCGTCCAGAAGCATTGTAGCGGCGATAAGACCCATCTGCTCCGGGTCTTGCGCGATACAACTTATCGGTGGATCAAAGATCTGATTCCAATAGGAATCATCAAAACCCACAAGGGATACATCCTTCGGCACGTTTATCTTCAAATCTCTCAGTGCCTTCATGGTGCCAAGCATCATAAGATTGTTGTTCACGATTATTGCTGTGGGCTTAGATTTAAGCGAGAGCATCTGAACAGTGGCTTCGTATGCTTCAGATTGTGTTGAGTTTCCATCTTTTATCCATTCTTGCCTTATCTCTATTCCAAGCTTTTCGGCTGTTTCGATAGCGCTCCTGAGCCTTACCTTTCCTGTAAAAGATCGTCCTCTTAAGTTTATAATTCCCAACTTTCTGTGCCCTCTCCTATGAAGGTATTCCATTAGATCGCGAATGCCCTGCTCGTTGTCAGTTATAACAGAGCTTAACTTCAGATCTGGAATTAATCTATCAAAGAACACTATTGGGATCCCCTCTGCATGAATTTTTCTGTAAATCACGGCATTGCCTCCCGAATCAACGGGAGCACTGAGCAAACCCTCTACACGCTGGCTCACAAGCATTCTCAAATTCGCTGCTTCACGTTCTGAATTCTCTTCAGTAGAGCACAGAATAAGCTGGTATCCCATGGGATAGAAGATCTTTTCCATTCCCCTAACGGCTTGAGCGAAGAACGGATTTGATATATCAGGGATTAGAACACCTATTACCTTCGTATGCCCCTTTCTGAGACCCATAGCTGTCATGTCGGGAAAATAACCCATTTTCAAAGCTTCTCTCACTATTTTTTCTCTCAATTGGTCACTAACACCCGATTTTCCAGACAATGCTCTGGATACAGTTGAGGGATTAACTCCCAGTTTTGAAGCTATTTGTTTAATGGTTACCCGCATTCAACTCACTCCTGCATTCGCAAACGTTTGCGTATTCCCTTCAAATAAATTATACAACATACCTTGAAACACGATTCAAGCAGAAAACCATTGTTAGATGTCGATATACTGAGTGACGTACAGTTACCGATGTGAAATTCATTCTTTCTCACGTAAACATTGTCTATTGACACTTGACTTGGCAGCTTTCAGAAGAGTATTCTAAATTACGCAAACGTGTGCGTTACATTACAAAAAAGAGGTGATTACGTTGAAAAGAAGAATAGGCATTCTCACCTTTTCTGATGGAAGGGAGTACGTTCATAAGGATCTATTAGACATAAACAAAACCTTTGAAGATAGGTTTGTAAAGCAGCTTGAAGCGACAAATGAAGTAGAAGTGATAAGATCCCGGGAGATCATCTGGAAACCATCACTTGCAAAGAAAGAGTCCTTGAAATTAGCTGAAAAGGGAGCACAGATGACGGTGTTTAACTATGCTGTTTGGGCTTTCCCACATTTGAGCGTTATCGCGAGCAAGTTTGCACCAGGTCCGTATTTGCTCTTTGGCAATATAAATCCAAAGTATCCAGGCATGGTTGGAATGCTTGCAGCCGCCGGCGCATTGGATCAGGATGGCACAAGCGCACACAGAGTGTGGGGTGATATTGAAGACAAAGAAGTACTTGCAAAAGTCCTCAGCTTCATCAAAGCGGCTACTGCCAAGAATGAGCTGAGAGGCCAGCGATATGGCTTGTTTGGTGGAAGACCAATGGGAATGTACACGGCTGTTCCAAACGTTGATTTGTGGAACAAGATTTTTGGCATTGATATTGAACACATCGATCAATTGGAAATCGTTGAGCAGAGCAAAAAAGTTCCTGATACAGATGCAAAGCGCGGAAGAGAATGGATAGAGAAACTCGCAAAAAAGGTTCACTACGACTGTAAGCAGCTCACTCCCGAAAAGTTAGAACTTCAGATCAAAAGCTACTACGCACTGAAGAAAATTTCTGAAAACATGGAACTCGATTTCATAGGGGTTAAGGCTCAGCCGGAATTAACAGAACATTTTGTGACGATGGATATCGCGGAGGCATTCATGAACGATCCATACGATTGGGATGGCAAGAAGGAACCATTTATCTGTGCTACAGAAGCGGATTCTGATGGAGCTTTGACTATGCAGATTTTGAAACTCATATCGGATCAACCAGTGCTGTTTGCCGATGTCAGACACTACGATGCAGAAGATGATTTCTTTGATTTGTGTAATTCAGGAGAGCACGCCACCTTCTTTGCTGCAAGATCCTATGATCCCGCGGTCAACATGGCAAAAGTGGAGCTGTATCCGGAAAGTTTTTATTTCCCAGCAGGAGGGGCATCAGTGCGCCACATAGCTGCTCCCGGTGAGGTGACACTTGCACGACTCACTCGCAAAGACGGTGAGTATGTTATGAGTGTCACTAAAGCTGAGTTTCTGGACTTCGGCGAGGAGAAAAACGAGCAGAAGGCGAGAAATACGCAGATCGAATGGCCTCACGCTTTCGCAAGAATGAAAGTATCACCAGACAGATTTTTGGCAAATTATGGTTCCAATCATATTCATGGCGTCTACGGTGACTACTTAAGAGAGCTGGAGCTTTTCTGTGAAATTTCAGGTATCAAGTTTAAAGTGCTGTGATGAAATCCGTGAATTTTTCCTGCGCAATTGATTGGTTTATGGAAAAAATGTCACATTTGATTTACAACACTACTCAGGAGACGATTATTTAACGGGGAGCCTTCTGGCTCCCCGTTAACACTCAGCATTAGAGATCAGTTTCTTGTATTGTGTAAGTAGGAGGCATAGTGGGTGTCCACATCATGTTTGGTGGGACTGGATAAACTGAGAAACCGCCTTTTGCAGTTTCTTCGAGATTTCTGATTATCCTTTCCACTTCTTTGAACGGGGCAACAAACACCAGCTCGCTGTTTTGAGTGCCACCAAAGATTCTGTCTCCAGCACATGGAAAGCCTATTGTGGGTTTCCCTTTGGCGATAGCGAATCCTATTGAAGAGCATAAAGCAGCTTCTGCAACTGTGTCCGCTGTTATCTTTTCGCCCGTTTCATATGCGTTTGCATGAATAAGTCTCATCATCTGAGCAGGATTTGCATAAATCACGACAACATCTGGCTCAAAGTCAGCGCTTTCAAGCGGAGCTACCATTATGCCACTGTATTTCTTTCCAGAGTCTCCGAGTTTGAATGTGTTTTCCATGAACTTTCTTCCAGCTTTCTCATCCCTGGAATATGGTCCAACAGCGGCTTTTCCGGTCGTAAAAACATCTGGCGTCTTAATCAGACCAACACACGCTGCACCCATAGAGCAAACCATTTTCTCGGGAACTCCGGCGTTAGCTTTCCCAGCGTACCTTGCCATTGATACAAGCTGGCATATGTTGAGTTTAAAGTTCAGGGGTTTTTTGGGCATTTCCTGACTATTAACATACATTTTCACCGCAACTGGTCTGGTGTCTAACCTCAGGATTGCTTCAAGCTTTTCAGCCATTTCTGAACGATTCATTGCCGTACCTCCTTTTTTGAAAGAGATTGAATTCCAACAATAGTTTACTTCAAAAGTATATGTGATATTTTTCACTAATGTAAAGGTACAATTTATTGTTGCTTACGCTCAATTCTTTCTACTAAAAACTCACTTGATATACTTGTGCTATGAGTCCGCGACTTTTTCTCAGATAACAGTAACGCAGTAGTGGTGGTAGCTTTACTTGAAAAAGGAAACTGTGTCAACGGTCTTTTTAAGTTATCAAAGAAATTGTTTTAAATTGCAAAGGAGGTTATCGAGCTGCGAAAGTCAGTATCTTTATTTCGTGTATTCGGTGTTTTTCTGAAAATTTCAGCCTTCTCTCTTGGTGGCGGGTACGCGATGATACCAATGATGATGTGGGAGATGGAGAAGTTTAGTTGGCTGAAAAAGGACAAATTTCTCGATGTATTCTCCTTTGCGCAATGTATACCAGGTCCAATAGCTTTCAACACCGCTTTGTTGCTTGGCAAAAGAATTGCTGGCATTTCGGGTGCATTTGCTGCAGGAATAGCTGTAATCATACCTCCATTCTTCGCTATTGTTGGTGTCACCAGTATAGTGAGATTGTTTTCAGACAACGTGTACATCGGTAGGTTTTTGAAGGGATGCTATATGGCAATTGTGGGACTGCTTGTTAACATTCTTTGGCATCTTGTGAAACGCCAAAAATGGAGTGTGTACAAAACTCTTGTAGTTGTGGCTGCTGCAGTTCTTCTATATTTGAAAGGATCGTTTTTAATAGTGATCCTGATCAGCACATTTATTCTTCTCTACATAAAAGAGGCGAAATTCTGATGATTGACCTTGCTTTCGTCTTTTTCAAGATAGGTTTTGTTGCTCTTGGTGGTGGTTGGGCAATTGTGGGAGTGTTGAAAGCTGAGCTCGTTTCTCGAGGATTGCTGACACCGGAACAGTTTGCACAGGCAGTTTCGATTGCCCAGATAACTCCCGGTCCTGTTGCGATAAATCTTGCCACGTATACAGGATACATGCATTATGGTTTCACAGGTGCTCTTCTGAATACTCTGGCCTTTATCACACCACCGATACTGGTAGCCTTGATTGCGTGGATGATTTCAAGAAAGGTTCGCCTTGACAAGAGAAAGATAACGAATACATTGAGATCTCTCACAACCATAATGATAACTGTAACCGTTGTGTCTCTCTTTTTACCATATGCCAAAATTGCACAAGTATGGATTATTGCTGGCACCATTTTTCTTCTGTCTGCAAAAACAAAGATTCATCCTATCTTTTTGATAATCACTGGTGGATTTCTTGGAGTTCTTATTCTTAGCTGAGAAGTTATTTATTTCATATTCGGAGGCACAGTACTGTATTTTGATGACTTTGTTGTTCTCTAATGTCCTCGATAGCGCCATGATTTCCAAAAACAAGTGTTTCAGAACACTAACCACGCACGCAGTTTGCTTTCTTATCCTTTAGTTGATTTTTTCTCAATTAATATCACTGACAACATGTTTTACTATCTGCTCGCTTCAAATAGTTTGTGTTGGCAAAAATTCTGTCCGTGGTTCTGCTAATTCTTGCTTCTATTGGTAAGAAAGTGACCTTACTATTAGAGTATTTTTTTAAACATGAATTGCAAAAATTTGGAGAAATAATGTAGGACTGGGTTAATCTTTTTTCAAAGAAGCGAGAGGTGATATAATTATATTTTGCATCACGAGCCATTAAGGAGGTGTTAATTCTATGACTCACTCTTCCAGTACTAAACGCATTTCCATCATGATTTGTCTGGCATTCTTCTTTGTCATCTTTGGCTTTTCTGAGGAACTCGCTTTACCTAAGATTGAACTGCCGATGGTTGTGACCACCTGTGGACAAAGTCCAGGAGCTTTGAAGTTCAGGCTTGTTTGTGAAAGAGCGGGAGTTCAGTGTGATCAAGAGGATCTTCTAACAGCCGAAATGCTTAGAAACAAAGCAGCATCGGGTGAAGGCTATAAAACACTTGTCATCACGACAGGAACAAGTCTTAAAGGTATGGGTGCCGCTGGTGTCGACATTAACTTTGAGGTTAATCGCATAAAAGAAGTTATGGAGGAAGCTCGAAAACAGGGAATGCTTATCATTGGTGCCCATATTGAAGGAATGGCGCGCAGAGTGGACGAAACTGACGCTAAATCTATCGAAACTGTTATTCCAAACTGTGACCTGATACTGGTTATTAAAGAGAGCAATTCCGATGGATTTTTCACGACGATATCCGAGTCAAAGCAGATACCAATTCTTGAGGTAGAGGGAGTCTTCGACATCGGGCCAGCTATAAAAGCTCTTATCGAATAGTGAGAACGGGGGTAATGTGATGGATATGTATGCCCACGCCACTCTCATTTTGGTGGTAATAGCCGCGACATTTACTGTAGCAAAGCTTTTCAAGTTGAGCATTGAGCTTTCGATGTTTGCTGCAGCAATAGCGGCGTTTGTGGTTCATACGGGAAATTTGCCGATAAGGCATATTGTTGAGGGAGCGTTTACCTATTACGATGTCTGTTTGATATTTATCACAGCAACATTTTTTATGAGCGTACTCAAAGAGTCCGGCGGGATTGTGTACATGGTTAGATCAATCGTTAAGAGCTTTCACAAACACAGATTGCTGTGTTTGCTTCTTCTCACAGTTGTTCTTTTGATACCAGGAGCTCTTACAGGCTCTGGAGCGGCGACGGTGTTAACAGTTGGAACACTGGTTGGCACGGTCTTGACTTATATGGGTATATCCAAGAAGAAAACGGCAGCCATCATATTCTTGTGTGCGGCTATGAGTGCAGCGGCACCCCCAATCAATTTGTGGGCAATGATGGCGGCTGCTGGTTCCAATATGCCTTATGTCGGATTCATGGGTCCTTTATTGGTATTGTCTGTGTTGGGAGCTTTGTTTACTATGTTCTACCTTGGAGGAAAGGGTAAAGTCGTAGATCTGGATAAGACTTTGCGTGAGTTGCCTGAACCACCTGAAGGTATGAATTGGTTTAGAGTTGGTCTTCCTTTCGCTGTACTCTTTTTGCTGATAATTGCAGGACGAGTGTGGCCATTTGATATGCCTATACTGGGTTTACCTCTCATGTTCGTAATATCCGCTGTTGTGGCGATTTTAATGAGCCCAAAGAAGCTCAAGATTTTTGCCATTGCCGAAGAAACTATTCATTCGCTGATTCCTTTGGTGGGAATAATGATTGTCGTCGGCGTCTTGATACAATCTATGGCTCTGAGTGGAGCTCGGGGATTGATATCGCTTGGTGTGGTAACGCTGCCTCTTTGGGTGCTTTTCGGAACACTATGGGTTATTTTGCCTGTTTCTGAAGGTTTGCTGCAATACGCAGTTGCTCCACTTCTTGGAGTTCCGCTGGTATTTCTTTTCAACATGAAAGCCATGAACCCCATAATTGCACTTTCGGCGATGGCTGTGATGTGGCCTGTCGGAGATTCTTTGCCCCCAACTGCAGTTGTTGGAAGAGCCACGGTTATGGAACTGGAATTCAAAGGTCGCTACACGGAATTTCTAAAAGCATGTATAGTGCCCTCTCTTTTTATTCTTTTGGTGTGCACTCTGTTCTTAATATTCAGCAACCAGCTTTCTTTCTTGGTTGCTGGATAAGGGGTGATGAAAAATGTTTCTCAACGCGGTAGTTACATTTCTTTATTATGCACTCAGTGCTTTCATAGCTTTCATAATTCTGAGGAATATCATAAAGACCAAAAGCGCTCAGGAAGCTGTTCTCTACTGCATTATGATCATTCCATTTGTCTTGCGGGTTCTTCGACTCAAGTAGCGAGGTGGACAAGCCGTGAAAGAAAAAGGATTGGCAACAGTTAAGGTAATTGCGATTTGTTTATCAGTGGTTGCCATGATATTAGCAGGAGCAGCCTTTTATAGCCACAGGACTTATAAAGAGCCAGTTGTTGCGAGTGAGTACGTAACTCAAGTGAAGAAACTGAGTGATTACTTCCCTGATCTCAAAGGTACTGTTAACGACTGCAACATTTATATATTTGAGGGATCAGAACCTGGAGGAACTGTTCTTCTGGTAGGTGGAACACATCCAGAAGAACCCGGAGCAAATCTAACGGCAGAGCTGATTGTTGAGAATTTGAGAGTAAAAAAAGGCAAGGTGATAGTTGCGATTAGGGCAAACCGAAGTGCCTCTACAGTCACAAGGCCAGGTGACGCTTATCCGCAGTTTTACCACATAGAAACCCCATGGGGAGTGAAGAAGTTCCGCATGGGGGACAGATGGTCCAATCCTCTTGATTCCTGGCCAGATCCTGAGGTTTACGTCCATTACCCAAGCAAGCAGATGCTCGCGTACATGGACATAAGAAATTTCAACCGTACGTGGCCTGGGAGAAAAAACGGAACAATCACCGAGAAGACTAATTACGCTTTCATGCAACTCATAGAAAAGGAAAAGGTCGATCTCTTTATAGACCTTCATGAAGCAGAGCTTGAGTATCCGGTTATTAGCACAATTGTGTCTCATCAAAGAGGTGTAGATATTGTAGCTATGACGTCTATGATTCTTTCTTCCACTGAGTTCAACATCGGCATGGAATATTCTCCCAAAGAACTGCACGGATTGTCTCATAGAGAAGTTGGAGATCACAGCAGAGCTATATCGCTCCTTTACGAAGCACCCGAACCATTTTTGGATCGTGTGCGGGGTATTACCGACGAAAAATTGCTTCTCACTGGAAAAGATCCATTTGTCATGAAGGCTGGTGAATTTGGCCTTCTTTATGAGAATATAGACGAAAATGGTTGGCCTATTGATGTCAGAGTTGGAAGGCACGCTTCGACATTTTTGACAACATTAGAAATGTGGAGTGAATTTTATCCAGATCTTCCTATTGTTATAGAGGGTATTCCAAGATACAACGACGTGATTGCAAACGGTGTTGGTTACTATTTCAAAGATCCTTCAGATGTGCCCGAAAACAGGGTGTTCTATGAGTAAATCACAATTTTCTCAAAGGGGGGGATTCTTATGAAGAAACTGCTTGTTCTGATTTTCGCGCTGGTTGTTTCTTTGAGTTTTGCTTGCACTGATATCGTTGTTGGTAAAGCCGCTTCAACGGATGGATCTGTTATCACGAGTCACACCTGTGATGGCTGGTATGATTCACGCATTCAGATCGTTCCAGCTGCGGACCACGCGGAAGGTGAAATGGCTCCTGTCTGGGAATGGATAGTTTACGCAGACAGAAGACCTTTGGAAAAACTCGGTGAAATACCGCAGGTACCGCACACCTACAAGTACTTCAACGTTGCTTATCCTTTCATGAACGAGCATCAAGTCATAATAGGAGAAACAACCATAGGTGGACGCAGAGAAACGATGAACAGCGAAGAAGCCATAATGACAATTGAACAGTTGGAAGTCTTTGCGCTTCAGAGAGCTAAAACAGCGCGAGAAGCCATAAAGATAATGGGAGAGCTCGCTGAAAAGTACGGTTACCGCGAGTCTTGTTACCTGGGAGAATGTCTTACTGTGACCGATCCAAACGAAGCATGGGTTTTTGAAATATTCGGAGTTGGTCCTCTCTGGACACGTGATTCTGGCAAACCCGGTGCGGTATGGGCTGCTCAAAGAGTTCCAGATGATCATATCACGTGCGTACCTAACATGAGCAGAATAGCTGAAATCGATCCCGACAGTCCTGACTTTATGGTAAGCGAGAACTACATTTCTACGGCAGTGGAGCTTGGCTTGTACGATCCGGAAAGTGGAGAGCCTTTTGTGTGGAGAGAGGTTTACGGAGGCGTGAAGAACGCTGGTATGGGGTCAAGAGTTAGATTGTGGCGTGTGTACAGCACTCTTGCTCCGTCCAAAAACTGGGATCCATACGACGCACCTGATTATCCATTCTCGATTAAGCCCGAAAGAAAAGTGTCTTTCCAGGATGTCATTTCGCTGTTTCGCGACACTTACAAAGGAACACAGTTTGATATGACCGAAGATCCAGATTGGTACGTAGAATCGAGAGATGGTTGGGTGAAAAGCCCACTTGCAACTCCGCAGGTAGACGGTACTTGGCGAGCCTTGTTGGATATCACGTACTACAGGCCAATAGCGAGATACTACTGTTCGTACTACTTTGTTTCTCAAGCGCGCGATTGGTTGCCAAACGAGATTGGCGGGGTTCTCTGGTTTGGGCTTGATAACCCAGAAAACAGTTTGTTTGTACCCGTTTACTGTGGAATAACAGATGTTCCCGAGTCCTGGAAAACCCTTGACAGGACGAAGCTCGACTGGAACTCGGCGTGGTGGTCATTTGCGCTTGTTGATGACCTTGTGAATCAAAGATATGGAGATCTCAAACCGAAACTCGACGAGGTCATGATCCCAATTCAGAACAAGTACTTCCAACAACAGGAAGCGATAGAAAAGGCTGCCCTTGAGCTTTACAACACGGATCCTGAGATGGCAAAAAGGCTCCTAACAGAGTACACCTCTATGTGCATGAAAGAAGCTGAGAAAGTCTACAGAGAGTTGATCGATAAGTTCCTCTGGGAACTCAACAACAACTGATTGTTGGAAAAAGCATAAACAGAGGTGGAGTTTCTTCCACCTCTGTTTGGTGTTATCTACATTATCTTAAGGAGGGATAAGAGTATGAGAAAACTGATTTTCACCGCCTTGATCCTCGTTCTTGCAGGAGTAGTTGCCTTAGCATGTACTTCCATCATTGTTGGCAAGGACGCTTCGGTTGACGGATCTGTTATGGTCACACACACATGTGATGGAAGCTATGATTCAAGAGTTCAGGTGATACCTGGTCAAACATTTCCTGAAGGAGCTATGGCGCCCGTCTACGAGGATCGACTTCACGAAACACTTCCCGGTCATCAGAGAGTTAAAAGAGGTGAAATACCGCAGGTAAGCCAGACATACACATACTTCCACGTTGCTTATCCTTTCATGAACGAGCACCAGGTCCTTATAGGCGAAGCGACATTTGGTGGAAGATCTGAAATGGTAAACGATGAGGGTCTGTTCTTCATTGAAGAACTTGAAGCTTTTGCGCTTCAAAGAGCCAAAACAGCGCGAGAAGCCATTAAGGTAATGGGAGAGCTCGCTGAAAAATACGGCTACGCTGATTGGGGAGAAACACTCACAGTAATAGATCCGAACGAGGCGTGGGTGTTTGAAATCGTTGGTCCCGGACCTCTGTGGACTCCAGACTGTGGTGAACCAGGAGCGGTTTGGGTTGCTCAAAGAGTGCCTGATGACCACGTATTCGTAGTTGCCAATCGGAGCAGAATTGGCGAAATAGATCTCAGTAATCCCGATTATTTCATGGCATCACCGAATGTTTTCTCCAAGGCTGAGGAACTGGGATTCTGGAAGCCCGAAGATGGTCCTTTTGTGTTTCATAAGGTGTACAATCCCAACCCCTACGGTTGGCCCCACTATCAAAGAAGGCGCGAATGGCGTGTCTTCAGCCTTCTTGCACCATCTTTGAACCTGGATCCATACGCAGACTTTTATCCATTTTCTGTGAAACCAGACAAGAAAGTATCAGTGCGCGATCTGATGGCTATAAAGAGAGATCACTACGAAGGAACTGAATTCGATTTGACAAAAGGCATGGCAGCGGGACCTTTTGGAAATCCCAACAGGTATGCAACTCCACGTTCAGTGAAACCTGAAGGCAAAGAGAATCTTGATTGGGAACGGGCAATTTCCATTTTCAGATGCTCTTACAGCTTTGTAGGACAAGCAAGAAGCTGGCTACCGGATCCGATCGGTGGCGTCATCTGGTTTGGAGAAGATGCTCCTCATTCGACCGTGTATGTGCCGTTCTACGCTGGCATTACCCATACTCCAAAGTCATTCAGTGAAGGATCGCGTGAGTTCTTCGATAAGGACTACGCCTGGTGGGCATTTAATTTCGTTTCAAACTGGGCAGATCTCAAGTACTGTTACATGATCGAAGACATAAAGAAAGTTCAGAAGGAGTTTGAAGATCAGTTCTTTGCAAATCAACCAGCA
>Ga0190359_1000254_pt1 | contig 36678 bp, 30 predicted proteins | sample 48721823_MG_FD_161269 | JGI IMG/M metagenome (GOLD analysis project Ga0190359, IMG submission 161269) | Hydrothermal vent microbial mat bacterial communities from Southern Trench, Guaymas Basin, Mexico - 4872-18-2-3_MG | ecosystem: Environmental > Aquatic > Marine > Hydrothermal vents >... | reverse complement strand
CCGCCGCCAGGGCGCTGGTGTCGACAGTGGCGATGTCCACGAACTCGTCTCCCAGCAGGCGATCACCGTCGTTGTCGAGGACGGGCAGCCAGGGCTTCTTGCAGAAGCCGAAGTTGGGGCTGCGGTCGAGCAGCACCTCGACGTGGAAGCCGGAAGCGTCCGGGTTGCCATCGTTGTAAGGCAGCAGGAACTCGGCCACGTCAACAGTCACCTGCTGGCCGTTGGGCAGCCACAGGGTACGCCGCAGCAGCCAGTTGCTGGAATCGGCCGGGTCCTGCACCAGCTGGTACTGCACGCTGATCACCGGGCTGACGTTGCAACCGTGCTGCACGTCTCCGAAAGGGCACCTGATGCGATCGGCGGCGATTTGCGGCGTGAAGTTGAAGGTCACGCTGGGATTGGTGGCGGCGTTACCCTGGACCTGGTGGTAGGTGTAGCGGCCGGGGCTGTGCTCGATGCGGATAACCTGGCCGTCCCGGAAGACGCTGCCGGGGCTCTCGCCGTCTGCAAAGGGAGAATTTACCGAGGCGTAGTCCTTCTGAAAATCGGCCTGCAGCTGCGGAGTGGCGAAGAGATCGGCGTTTTGCAGGATCAGGTTGCTGGTCTCCTCGGTGCCGCAGGGATCGCCCGGGTTGGAGGGATTATAGGGAGCCAGGTTGTTGCACACCACCGTGGCCAGGCCGTTGGCCGGGTTTATCTGGATGCGGTAGTCGCGGGTGGACAGGTAGTTGCCGCGCATGACGAGGATCTTGTTGTTGTCGTCCCAGGCCAGGGCGTTCCAGGTGCCCCCGGTGGGGTTCCAGCCCGCGGCTGGTTGCACCTGGTCGGCCTTCTGGTAGTCGGGCACGTGGCAATCGACGTTGGGATTGGCCAGGTACATGAAGGCCGAGCGCTGGAAATCGTCGCGCAGGCGCATCACGGCGAAGCGCAGGTTGGCCTGCACCTCGGTGATGTCCTTGGACCTGCCGAAGGAATGATGCATGGCCCCGCTCAGGGCCACCAGCGAGGCCATGAGCAGCGCCCCCACGGCCAGGGCCACCATCATCTCCACCAGTGTGAAGCCGTCTCGTCGTTTCATGATCACAACCCCCAGCGGAATTCGGGAGTGACGAAGGTGGTCATCGACACCATGTGCCGCTTCCAGAACTCGCCCTCGTCGTCGTAGGCGTCCCAGGCCTCGTCCTGGTTGCCGTGGTCCTTGTTGTCCCAGGAGACGAAGACGGTGATCCTGATCATCTGCGCCCCCGGTTGCTGGCCGCAGACGTCCAGCCCCGAGTAGGTCATGCGGTGGGCCACGAAGTGCACCCGGTACACCGCCCGGGCCTTCTGGTAGTCATTGGCCCCGGTAGAGGAGTTGAGGCCGAAGATGTTGGTGGTCAGGGAATCGGTCAGGCCGGTGGACTGGCCGTTGGAGATGATGTTGCCCTGCAGTACCGGCCAGGAAGACATGTCGGAAAACTGCAGGTCGGTGTTGCCGTCGTCCTTGACGGCGCTGCCCACGTTGGCGGGCAGGACGTTGTTGACGTCGGTCACCTGGCAGCCGGCCTGGGTGGTCCACTCCAGGGCGCGGGTGCGCAGGTCTTCCAGGACCGACTGGGCGATGTCGTAGGCCTCCATCCACTCCCGCGAGTAGGAATGGCCGCGCACGGTGACCAGGCCCATTTGCACCAGGGCCGAGAAACCCACCGCCATGATCACCATGGCCACCATGAGTTCGATGATGGTGAAGCCGCTACGCCCGGCGGCCGAGCCGCTCCCGCCGGACCGTCCTCGCCTGGCTGCTGCTATCGTGCTCATGCCTCGCTCCCTGTCAGTTTATTCCGGCGATGGCCGTGTAACGCACCGAGCCGCCTGAGGTGAAGCGCACATGGCGGCTGGGCCCGCTGTCGGGCCTGATGGAGATCACCCCGTCGGCCAGGTTGCACTGGTTGCCGGTGCCGAACTGCACCCGGGTCTCTCCCGAGGGATCGAAGTACAGGTAGAGATCGTTGACCGCTACCTGGCCCCAGTTATTGCCCTGGCGTTGGTAGAAGGCGGCGATGGATACATCGTCTCCCACCAGGCCCTGGTTGGTGCCCACCATGCTGCTGGTCAGCACCCGCCAGTTGGCATTGTCGTTGCAGGCGTTGAGGCTGCAGTTCGAGGAATCGCCCAGGGTGTACTCGGCCAGTTCCACCCAACCGCCGTCTCCTCCGTTGTTGGCGGACTGGCTGCGACGAATGTGCACCCGGTGGCAGGTGACCTTCTGGGCGGCCCGCCCGTGGGCCAGGTAGACCGGCCTGACTATCAACATGGCCGCCTCGCGCATGCGGTTGCGCCTGAGCGCCAGGCCGAACGAGGGCATGGCGGCGGCCACTACCAGGGCCACCACGCTTACCACCACCATGAGTTCAATCAGGCTGAATCCGGCCCGGCCCTTGCTTGCCCGAACTGTGTTCATGCGTCCTCCAGTGGCTCGACTGGCTTGCCAGGAAAGCTTCTTGCAAGCCCTGTACCATCCCCGCCACTACGCATCGCATTGAAAAACAACAATATTAATTACCGTGCGGGCGATACCAGTCATTTGCCCGCTGAACTCTTTGCGAGGTAGTGAAAACTTTTCACATCAATCCGAGAACTGGTCGGCGTCGATGTCGTAGTCCTTGAGCTTGTACAAGAGGGTACGGTGGGAGATGTCGAGCAGGCGCGCGGCCCGGGTGCGATTGCCGCCGGTCTTGGCCAGGGCCCGGCGGATCAGCTCCCGCTCCACGTGGGCCATGGTCTTCTTGATGGACAGCTCGTCGGGATCCAGGAAAGACACCTCGTTGTCTACCTCTGGAGTCTGGGAGATCTTGTCGGTGAGCAGCTCGCTGGTGATGGTGTCCGAGTCGCAGAGGATCACCGCCCGCTCGACCAGGTTCTCCAGCTCGCGGACGTTTCCCGGCCAGGGATACTGTATCAGCGCCCGCATGGCCGCCGGGTCGATGGAAGTCACCCGGGTACCCAGCTTGCTGTTGCAGCGGGCCAGGAAGTGGTTCGCCAGCAGGGGGATGTCTTCCTTGCGCTCCCGCAGGGGGGGCACCTTCAGGCTGAGCACGTTCAGGCGATAGAAGAGATCCTCGCGGAAGGCGCCCTTCTTGACCTCCTCGGACAGATCGCGAATGGTGGCCGCCAGCACCCGCACGTCCACGTTGCGGGGGCGGTTCTCCCCCACCCGGCGAACCTCTTCCTCCTGCAGCACCCGCAGCAGCTTTACCTGCAACCCCAGGGGCAACTCGCCGATCTCGTCCAGGAACAGCGTGCCGCCGCTGGCCTCCTCGAACAGGCCGATCTTGTTGCGCACGGCGTCGGTGAAGGCTCCCCGCACGTAGCCAAACAGCTCGCTTTCCAGCAGGTTCTCGGGAATGGCCCCGCAGTTGACGGCCACGAAGGGCCCCCCCGCCCGGGGGCTGGCATCGTGTACCGCCCGGGCGATGAGCTCCTTGCCGGTACCGCTCTCGCCCATGATGAGCACGGTGGACTTGAACTCGGCCACCTTGCGCACGGTGCGCAGCAACGATTGTATGGGCTCCGATTCGCCGACGATGTGTTCCAGGTTCACCTGCTCCTTGACCTGGCGGCGCAGGCGCTGGTTTTCGATCTTCAGGCGCAGGCGCTGCTGGGCCAGGTTCAGGCGCAGGGCCAGCTCTTCGTGCTTCTTGATGGGCTTGGGCAGGTAGTCGACGGCTCCCAGGCTGAGCGCCCGCCGGGCCAGCTCGATGTCGCCGTAGGCGGAGGTGATGATCACCGCAACGTCGGTATCCGCCCCTCCCAACTTCTCCAGCAGGGCCATGCCGTCGAGCCGGGGCATGCGCACGTCGCAAAGGACGACGTCGATGGCCTGCTGTTCGAGTACTTCCAGCGCTTCCTGGCCATCGGCGGCGGTTACCGGCTCCATGCCCGCCCGCCGTACCAGGCGGCTCACCTGGTCACGCAGGTTGGCCTCGTCGTCCACCACCAGGATGCGCTGGGGTCCACTCATCACGGGGTGCATTGTACCCTGGCCCGGCCAGTTGTCAAAAGAACCTCAGTATTTGGCCACGGGCAAAGAGAAAACAAACTGGCTGCCGCTGCCGGGCCGCGACCACACCCAGATCTCCCCGCCCATGGCAGCCACCGCCGAGTGGCAGATGGACAGGCCCAGCCCGGTACCCCGGCCCGGCTCCTTGGTGGTAAAGAAAGGATCGAAGACGCGCTCCAGGTTCTCCGCGGCGATGCCCGGCCCGTCGTCGATCACGCAGAACAACACCACCCGCTGGCCGGGCAGCAGCCAGCGGCCTCCCTGGCTCAGGTGCACCCGGTGCAGTTCTCCCCCGGCAAACCAGTCCGGCTGCCGGCCGGCGGCCAGCGGCTCGGCGCCGGGCTGCCAGCGCAATTGGCCCTCTTCGTCGCGGGATACCGCCAGCGCCCGCAACCACAAGTGCGCGCCGGTATCCAGTACGTCCAGGGCATTGAGCATGAGGTTGACCAGCACCTGGCGCACCAGCTGCGGATCGACCCGTACCCGGGGCAGGGCCGGGTCCACCTGGCAGGTGAACTCGATGGTCTTGAAATTCTTCTGGGGGCGAATCAGCGCCAGGGCCTCCTCGGCCAGGTCGGCCGGGAGCGCCTCCACCGTCTCACCGCGGGATGGGCGCGAGAAGCTGAGCAGGTCGCGGATGACCTGGTCGATACGCTCCACCTCGCTTTCCACCCGCTCGAGCATGTCGGCCCGTTCCCGCTCGCCGGTCTCCTCGTCGCGCAGCATGGACAGGTAGCCCAGCACCGCCGATATGGGGTTGCCCACCTCGTGGGCCACTCCGGCGGCCAGCCTGCCCACCGAGGCCAGCTTCTCGGAACGAATCAAGCCTTGCTGCATCTGCTGCAATTCGCGGTTGAGCCGGCTCTGCTCCTCGAGTTGCCGGCGCAGGGCCTCTTCCTTGTCCTCGATGCGCCGGGCCATGCGCCGCAGGGCCGTCCCCAGCCGGCCCAGTTGCCCGCCGCTGTCGCTGCTCAGGAAGGTGAAGTCGGCTTCGGCCAAGCGATCGGCCTGGCGCAGCAGGCGCTCCAGCGGCCGGGCCACCAGCCGGAAGCTGGCCAGCATGCCCAGCAGCGCGGCCGCCGCCGCCAACACCAGGGCCACCAGCAACAGCAGGCGGCCGGTGCGTCCGGCCCGGGCAGTGGTCGGGGTGATATTCAAAACCGCGTCCAGCCTCCAGCCTCCCGGAGACTGGTGGCTCAGGCGCACCAGCCGGCGACCTGACTCGTCCCGCCACTGCCGCTCCGGTGGCGCCGAGAATGCCCCCCAGTTGCCCCGGCTCAGCTCGGCCGGGTTGGTGGCCCGCAGGCAGTGGCCCTCGGGATCGACCAGTTGCAGTGATACCACCCCCGGGTTGAAGAGCTGCAACTGCCGCGCCAGTTCGGTGAAGGCGGGACAGTCGGCGGTGTCGCACTCGGAAGCCAGTCGCTCCAACTGCTGCCGGACCTGCGTCGACTGTTGTTGCAGCAGGGTGTGCAGCAGCAGGCGCTCGGCCACCAGCCACATCCCTGCCGCCTGCAACAGGCACACCACCAACCAGTAGGCGGCCAGCGAAGTCCTCAACCCCACACCCGGCGCGCGCATGCCCCGCTCCCTCACCCGCGGATCCAGGCGTAGAACCACTGCCCCAGGAACAGGTACTCCACGGCGGCCAGCGCCAGGAAGGGCCCGAAGGGCAGCGCCGCACCCAGCAGGCTGACGGGCTCCGGACCGTCCTCGCCGCCATCGGCATCGGCGCCGTCGCCCGCCGGCGGTGACGCCTCCTCCTGCCCCGCGGGCTCTTGCTGGTCCTCCTCCGGGAGGGGAGGAGCGAGCTTGACTCCCGCCAGCCACATCACCAGGGCCACCACCACCCCCTGCAGGGAGGCGAACAGCAGCACGAACAGCAGGCACTGCCAGCCCAGCCAGGCTCCCAGCATGCCCAGCAGCTTGACATCTCCCATGCCCATGCCCTCGCGGCGGCGCAGCCGGAAGTAGATTTCGGACAACAACAACAGCCCCGCCCCGCCCACCAGCAGGCCGATGAGCGAGTCCTTCCAGAAGCCCGGCCACAGGAAGGAGCAGGCGAACCCCACCACCATGCCCCCCAGGCTGATCTCGTTGGGAATGATGCGCAGGTCGACGTCGATGAAGGTGACGGCGATGAGCGCCGCCGAGAAGGCGAAGTGCACCAGCCACTCCTTGGAGGGTCCGAAGCGCCACATGAGCAGCAGCGCCAGCCCGGCGGCGAGCGCCTCCACCAGCGGGTAGCGCCAGGAGATGGTCGCGCGGCAGGAGCGGCAACGGGCCCGCAGCCAGAAGAAGCTCAGGATGGGGACGTTGTCGTACCAGCGGATGGGCGCACCGCAGGCCGGGCAGCGCGAGCGCGGCCGGACTATGCTCTGCTCCGGGTCGGGCAGCCGGCAGATGACCACGTTGAGAAAGCTGCCCACCAGGGAGCCGAACACCCCGGCGAGCAGGTACCAGCAGCACGACGGTAACACGAACGGCACGTGTCCTCCTTTCCACGGAACGACACGAGTGTAACTCATGATGGTTCGCGGTTCGAGAAATAATCGCCACGTTGCCTGCGCAGACAGCCTGTGGCAAGGTATCATCGACCGAGAGGAAAACAACGTCGCCACGAACGATGGAGTAACCATGATCGGAAGAACTACGGAACATTTCTTGTCGCGCTGCTGGTGGTGGTTGCTGGTGGTGCTGTCGTGGCCGGTCGTCAGCGGTTGCCCGGAAAAGCACCAGCCCGGGGAAGAAAAACAGCAGGCTGCCCTGCCGCCCATCCCGGACCCCGACCTGGCCAACAAGACGGTACTGCTGGTCATCATGGACACCGTACGCCGGGACCGCACCGCCATCTGCGGCTACCACAAACCGACCACCCCCAACCTGGTCCAGCTGTCCCGCCAGGCCACCACCTTCTGCCGCATGGTGGCTCCGGGAACCTGGACGTTGCCGGTTCATGCCTCCATCTTCACTGGCACCCTGCTCACCAGGCACCGGGCCGGTTTCATGAAGGGCGGAATACACCTTCCCGGATTCGCCCACCTGTCCATGTCGCGCCTGGCCGACGGTATTCCCACCCTGGCCGAGTTGTTCGCCGCCGCCGGCTACCAAACAGCCCTGGTGTCCACCAACCCGGTGCTGCACCCGGCAACCGGGCTGGCCCGCGGATTCCAGCAGGTCATGGTGGCACCGCGCTTCGCACTGGGCAAGGCCGGCGCGGCCTACCGGCCCTTGGCCGGGCTGCTGCGACGCTTGACGCCGAAGAAACCTCTACTGCTGGTGGTGAACATCTACCTGGCCCACAGCCCCTACGAGCAAGTGCCGGCCACGGCCGGCTGGACGGAAGCCACCGACCGGGTGCTGGGCCCCTATGATAATGGTCTGTTCACGAGATACACCACCGGCCGCATTCCCGCCGCCCAGGCCGAGGAGATTCTCCGGCCATTGCGCTCGGCCTACGACTGGGGAGTGCACCTGGCCGACCGCGACCTGGGCCGGGTGCTGGCATTGTTGCAGGGTGCGGGCTGGCTCACGCCTCGCTCGGTAGTGGTGGTGACTTCCGACCACGGTGAACTGCTGGGAGAACACCTGCTGCTCGACCACGGCCGGACGGTGGCCCGCGAAGACATCGACGTCTTCGCCGTGGTACAGGCACCCGGGTTCCCGGCTGGCCGGCGCGACGACCACCTGGTTCAGAGTCAGGATATCTTCCCCACTCTGCTGCAGGTTGCGGGCATTGCCCATGACGTCGCCGGCACCCCGGAAGCCATACCCCTGCAGCGCCCCCGGCCCGGTCGTATCGCCATCACCCTGGGGCGCCCCGATCCTCACTGGACCAAGATTACCGGAGGGCTGCGCGGCAGCAAGCACCTGGTGGCCGTCCAACAAGGCGAACGGCGGGTGGTGTGGCGGGAGCCCGATCAGTTGCTTGGCGAATCGGTACCCGGAATCACGCCCCGGGCGGAAAACACCAGGCCGGATGAAAAACTGTCCCGGCTGGCCCGGCGCCTGGGAAAACAGCTCGGGCAACTCGATGGTACAGCCGCACAATTGCCGCCCGAGACAGTTGAGTCGTTACGCTCGTTGGGCTACGTGGAATGAAGCACCTCGTCGGACTGACTACTCCACCACGATCGTCCTGCCCTGTTGCACGTCCTTCTCCGCTACCTCGACGTGATAGACTCGCTGGCCGACCTTGATCCGGTAGGGTCCCTGAGCCCGGCAGGGAGCACCGTAGTCCTCGGTGGGATAAGGCACCACGAAGCCGAAGCGTCCGCTGGCGTCGGCGTTGGTACGGTTTTCGTAGAGGAGAGCCCGACCCCGGTTGGTACGCACCGTCAGTCGCAGCCGGGCCAACTGCCCGGGCTCGGCCTGCCCTTGCAGGCGGGCACCAGTCACCACCTCGAAGGCCTTGAACACGGCGAAGGGGTGCTGGAACATCACCGTCCACTGCTGGGACTCCAGCACCAGGCGAAAGTGAGTCAGCGGTACGCTCTCCCCCCCGCCCATAGCCATCAGCGAACCATCGGCCATTTCCAGGCGAGTGTGCAACGCCTGGCTGAAAGGCTGCAGCGGTTGGTAGCTCACCTTGAAGCCGTCGTCCCGGGGAGTGGTGGTCACGGCCATGTACTGCCGGGGCAGTCCAGCCATGGCACTCATGTCGTCCACCTGGGAAACGATGGGATCTATCACCAGGTAGCGAATGCGATTCTTCACCAGCCGGCGCCAGGCCCGTTCCTCGTCGTGGTCGAGCAGGATGGCAAATCCCTGGCGGTTCTGTCGCAGGGCTTCCGCCGTGGCGAATGATGATACCATTACCGCCGCTCCAGTGCGCGCCAGCACCAGGTGGCTGAGATTCCAGCTGGTGAGCAGGCCGTAGGCGGGCCGACCTTGCCGTACCGGCTCGGGCAGTACGGCCCGCAACTCGCGGGTAAAACCATAGGCCTTGCGCTGCAGTTCGACAGGATCGCTGCGGGCCAGGCTGATCAGTGCCCGGGGTATGGGCAATAGCGCCGCCGCCAGGCCCGCCAGCAACAGTACCAGCCAGACCGTGGCCCGAAGACGGGAAGGCGCCCGCCGGTAGAAGCGCCCGAAAGTGCGCAACCCGGCCACCAGCGCCCAGGCAAAGAGCAGCGACAGGAAAGGAGCGGAGAACTCGCCGAAACGATTCTGCACCAGCATCAGCACCAGGGCGTAGGGGAACAACCAGGCCAGCAGTATCCTGCCGCTGACGGCCCGGTGCCGTCGCCACCAGAACCACAGGTAGACCAACAGGCACATCGGTGCCAGCAGCAGCAGGTTGGTGTAGCGAAAAACCGGACCCCCGGGCAGGAAGGTGCCTCCGAAGAAGAACAGCGGATTGGATTCGGTGGCGATGGAATAGGAGACGTCCTTCCCCCCGGCCACCCGCAGGGCCTCTCCCAGTGGTGCGAACACCTGCGGGGTCACCAACGCCAGCACCAGCAGGCCGGCGGCCGCGGCCGCCCAGACGATTGCGGCCAGCCGCCAGGACACCAGGGGGGGGACCACCGCCACCACGGCCAGGCCGAACAACAGCACCGTGAACCAGGAAGGCTGGTAGAGAGTGAAAGGCAGATCATCGAGGCTGCCCACCGCCAGCACCACTACGGTGACCAGCAACAAGGAGGCCAACAGCACGACTATTCCAGCCCGGTTGCGCAAGCTCCCTTGCCCCCACAGGCGCACCGCTGCCACGGTGACGACCACCGGCAGGAAGTAGATGGGCGGGGTGACGATCCAACTGGCCACGGAAACGGCCGCCATGGCGGCGCAGGCCAGGCCGAAGCCCAGCGCGCTCCGGCCGCTGCGGGCATCCAGGGCACGTACCAGCCACAGGAACATGGCCAATATCACCGGGGCCACGAAGCCATGGTGGTCCACCCGGCCGACGTAACTGTAGGTGATGGAACCCACGGTCAGGGCGAAGAACAGGGCGGCCACCAGTCCCGTCAACCTGTCGAAAACCAGCTTTCCCAGGCGGTACAGCAGGTAGGTTCCCAGTCCCCCCAGCAGGGGCATCAACACCGCGCCCCAGGGCGCCACCAGCGACTTGTCACCGGTGAGCAGGGCCGGCAAGGCCAGCAACATGTCGAAGCCGGGCGGCCAGGGTATGTGAGCCCCGACGGGAAAGCTGATGAAGTGGTCATACTTGGGCAGTCCGGGAAAGGCGTCCACCAACATCCGGGCCCGCCACAGGTGGTAGTAGGGATCGGCCGCCGGCAACACCACGCCCTCGGGCGAAAACACATGATGCCAGTTCAGGCAACGGGCAGCCACAGCCACCACGGCAACCACCAGCGCCGCCACCTCCCAGCCCCAGGTTCGCCCGCCCCCAGGGGTCGGCTGCTGCCGTCCCGGCTGACCGTTCATCGCCGTCCCTCCACCACATGGTACAGTGCCACCAGCCGCAACCCGGCCAGCTTTTCCAGCCAACTTTCCAGAATGTCGGCCAGGTGTGCCGAGTGCCAGACCCACGGCGGCAACAGGCCCAGAAAGTGGCTGGTGACGTCACGGAATCCCGCGGCCCGCAGAGTTCGGCGGGCCCAGGCGGGCCATCCCCGCCACAGGTAACGTTCCTTGGCCAGCGACAGCGCGGGGTGAAACAGGTGCAGGGGCAGCCACAACGGTTGCAGGGGATTGGGATCCATGAACACCGCTCGACCTCCGGGTTGCAACAGGGTACGCGCCCGCTCCAGCACTGGAGCGGGCCGGCGCAGATGATGCAGGAACCCCCTGCCGATTACCAGTTCAACGGGTTCTTCCAGTTGCAGTTGCCCGGCGTCGGCACAAAGCGGCCGGAAACCGTCCGTCAAGTCCTCGTTGCGGACCCGCTCCTGGAGATGCTCCAGCGTGGGCCGGGAAATATCCACCGCCGTCACCCGGCAACCATGACGCAGCAAGGGCATGGTTACCCGCCCGGGACCGCAACCCAGCTCCACGACCCGCATCCCGGCACGAATCCCCGCCAGCCGCAGCAACTGTTCGATCAGGCCCTTCTGGAAGGGAGTCTCGCGGGCATAGAGTTCGCGATAGCTGGCCAATCCACCGTCGAAGTAGCGGCGCTGGTCTTCTGTCCAGCGATCTGTCATTGCTCGCTGCCCGCCGGCGATGCCTCGTTCCGGCGCCGGGCGATTTCCAGAACCGCCCGGACCAGCGATCCCCAGAGCATCAGGGACAACCCCAGAAGAAACAACATGGCTCCAGCCAGCAGGTAACTCCAGTGCAAGTCGACCGTCCCCCGGGTAAGGTAGCTGTACAGCCCGCGGTGATTGAGCGCCACCGCCCCCAGCCCGAGCAACAGGCCGATCAACCAGAGCCGTTTCATGAACGCCGGCCTGACCAGCAGGCGCCCCAGCACGCTGTTGCGAAACGGGGCCACACCGCGGGCCGCGGCCAGCAACAAGTTGGCCACCGCGCCGAAGCAGATGACGTTCACCCCCGCCACCGCCAGCACCATGACCGCCGCCAGGCGATAGATGGCCCATTCCTCCACCCGGCCCACCTCCAGGTAGCGTACCAGCGGGCCGGTTCCGTAGGCCAGGGCCAGCCCCAGCATCAGCAGGCCCAGGGTGCCGAACACCTTGAGCGGGTTGTAACGGTGGGCCGTTCCCAGGATGGTGAACAGGAATCTCAGGCCGTCGGTCACGGGGTTGAGCTTGGAACGGCCGGCCCGCTCGTCGTAGGACATGGGAATCTCGCGAATATCCAAACCCTCGTGCAAGGCGGCGGTGGACATGGCCGGGGTGAAGTCCAGTCCGTCGGGGAGCAGTCCCAGCCGGGGCAGGATCTCCTTCTTGAAGATGCGCATTCCCGAGGCGGTGTCGGTTATGCGGCGCCCGGTTATCCAGCTCAGCAGGTGGGCGAACAGGGTGTTGCCCACCCTGCGGGTGAGCGGCATGCGCGAGGTCGCCCCGGCCAGGCGGGAGCCGAGGATGATATCGGCATCGTCACGATCCATGGCTTTGACCAGATCGACCAGGAATTCGGGAGGATAAGTGCCATCGGCATCCAGAAACACCAGCCAGTCGCCGCGAGCGGCCGCAAAGCCGGTCTTGAGTGCGGCACCGTAGCCACGGTTGCGCTCGTGGCTGATGACACGAACCCGCTCCACCTGCCTGGCCAGGGCGGCGGTACCGTCGGTGGAGCCGTCGTCGACCACAAGGATCTCCACCTCCTGCACGCCGGGAAAACGCTGCCGCACCTTACGGCCAGCCTGAAGCAATTGCTCGAGAACCTGGCGAATACCCCTTTCCTCGTTGAGGGCGGGTATGACCACGGAGACGACGTGCTTGACGGCGGTATCGCCAGTATCGGCAGTCATGGCGGGAAGTATAGGGTTATTTCCAGAGGGCAGGCAAGAACGAATTACCGCTCGGGATTGTTCCCTGGCTCCTATGATGAACAGATTGACAATTTTCGTCACCCCGGTGGTCATATTTTGGCAACATCCAGCCTGCAGCAACGCCATGCCGAGGCACTGCCCCGAAAAACAAGCGCATTATCGTACCACCAGATGGCATGCAGTTTGCAGAACAATCCTTTCGTGACGAGTGTGGCACCAGTGAAGCTTCGTGTTGACGCAATTGGCGGTTCGTGGTACTAACCGCGGGATCCCGAGGTAATAAGTCCTCTTCACGAGGGAAAGGAGGAAGCATGCTGCTCAAGATTCGCAGGAAGTTGAACCGAAAGGGCTTTACCCTGATCGAGTTGATGATCGTGGTGGCCATCATCGGCATCCTGGCCGCAGTGGCCATTCCGGCCTTCATCAACTACATCAGGAAGTCGAAGGCATCAGAGATCAACGAAAACCTCGACAAGTGCTACAAGGGAGTCGTCGACTACTTCGACAAGCCGCATGCCCGAGAGAACGGAACCACCTTCTCTTCTTACTTGCCGGACACCATGAACCCGGTGTTTCCGACCACCTCCGTGGGAGCCGGCTGCGACGCGGGCAACCTGTGCGGCGAGTCTGGCTTCATCGAGTACACTACTGCCGATCTCGACAACTACAAGACCATCAACTTCGTGATCACCGACGCCGTCTACGCTTGCTACCAGTACACCACCACCAACGAAAACACCGCCCTGACGGCCAACATCGACGATGCCTTCCTGTGCGAGTCGTGGTCCGACATCGACGACGACGACCAGATCGCCTACTGGAAGAAGCAGGCCGGTTTCTTCTTGGAGAGCAACTCGTTCAAGGCCGGTCACGTCTGGCACGACGACAGCAACGACGACTGGTAGCGCGTACCTAGCCACGCGGTTGCCGGTCGGCAAACGCGAGTTCCAGGGAAAGGGCCCCCCCGGGGGGCTCTTTCCTTTTATACCTTCCAGCCACTTGCCTGCCCCGCCCGGCCAGGGTATAGGAACCACATGAAGAAGGTGCCGCTGCTCTGCCTGCTGGCAATCGCCCTGCTGTCGGCCGGGATCGGTCGATATCGGCTGGCCCGCGGCTTTTCCGGAAAGCGGGCCAGCTTCAAGGAGGTGTTCAACCTGCCTCCCGGCCGGGTTCTGCGGCAGATGGACCTGGGCTGGCACACCCTGGCCGCCGACCTGCTCTTCATCCGGGCCAATATCTACTATGGACAGCACATTCTCACCGACGAGCAGCTTCCCTGGCTCGATGCCTTCATCGAATCACTGCTGGAGCTGGATCCGGACTTCAAGGCCGCCTACCTGTGGGCAGCGCTGGTGCTCAAGTTCCAGAAGCGGGACTCTTCCCAGGTTCCCCGCTCGGCCATCACCCGCTCCACCGAGATCCTGCGCCGGGGCTTCCGGCGTTTTCCGGCAGACTACCGCTTTCCCATGCGTATCGCCTTCAACCTCTACTATGAACTCGGTGACAGCGAGCAGGCCATCCCCTTCTTCGAGACCGCCGCCCGCTTGCCGGATGCACCCGACTGGCTGGGGCAGAAATTGGCCGATCTCTACAACAAGCGCGGTCGCCGGGAGCTGGCCAGGAAGATACTTCGGCACATGATTGCCACCACCGAGGATCCGGAACTCTCGCGCAGTCTGCGGGAGCGCCTGGAGACCCTGTTCGAGCCCCACCAGGCCGATCACCTGCTGGCACAGCGCCGGGAACTGGTCGAGTCCTGGCAGCGGCGTTACTCTTTCATTCCCCTTGATCTGTACCTGACCATTAGGCCCCGGTCGTACCAGGAGCGACAGCGGGCCGGGGAGCAACTCCCGCCATGAACAGCGACACCGCCATATTCCTCGCCGGCGTACACAAGACCTTTCGCAGCGGGTTGCGCCGCCGTCGCACCCGGGCCCTGCGTGGGCTGGATCTGCAAGTCGAGCGGGGAGAGATCTTCGGCTTCCTGGGACCCAACGGCGCCGGCAAGACCACCACTATAAAGATCCTGGTGGATCTGCTGCGCCCCGACTCCGGGGAGGTTCGCATACTCGGACGCAGCAGCCGCGATCACCGGGCCCGGCAACAGCTGGCCTACCTGCCCGAGCTGCCCAGCTTCTACGACTACCTGAATCCGGTGGAACTGCTCAACCACCTGGGCCGCCTGGCCGGTCTCGACCGGCATACCTTGAAGAAGCGTGTTCCCCAGCTGCTCGAGCGGGTGGGGCTCGACCCGGCCGAGAGACGCCAGCTGCGCAAGTTCTCCAAGGGCATGCTCCAGCGCGTGGGTTTCGCCCAGGCCATGCTGGCAGAACCGGAGATCTACATCCTGGACGAACCCATGGGAGGGCTCGATCCCCTGGGCCGCCGTTGGGCCAAGGAGTTGATCAGCGAGCTGGGTAAAAAGGGCAAGACGGTGTTCTTCTCCTCACACGTGCTGGCCGAGGCCGAGGCGGTATGCAGCCGGGTGGCCTTCATTCACCGGGGGCAACGCCTGGCCGAGGGGGGGCTGGCCGAGCTGCTGCAAAACGATACCGACCGCTGGGAGATACTGGTCCAGGGCAGTTCCGTCCGTAACGATACCCGGGTCGCTGCCGCCGGTGCCGCCATGAACGAGGCCGGTGAAGACACCTTGTTGCTGGTCGAAGGCGAAAGCGAGCTGCAGCAATTGCTACGCTGCCTGCTTGACGGCGGACACCGGGTGCAGGCCGTCAACCGCCAACATCGCTCGCTCGAAGATCTGTTCGTGGGACTGATGAAGCAAGAGGCGAGGAAACCGTCATGATGGCAAACATCTTCTCCCTGGCATCGGTCACCTTCCGCGAGAGTATCCGCAACCGGACCATCCTGGCCATCCTGCTGTTGGGTGCCGCCTTCGCCGCCTCGGCGTTGCTGCTGGCCGCCCTGGCACTGGACCAGCGCATCCGCGTAATAACCGACTGGGGTCTGTTCTGCCTGTCGGTCTTCGGGGTGGGCATGGCCATACTGCTGGGAGTGAACCTGGTACAGAAAGAAGTGGGCCGGAAGACGCTCTACGTGGTCCTGAGCCGTCCCCTCAGCCGCTGGCAGTATGTGGTGGGCAAGTTCCTGGGCATGCTGGCGGTACTGCTGGTAGTGATGCTGGTACTCACATGCACCCTGATAGTCATGCTGCTGCTGGAGGGCCGGGCGCCCGGCAGCCTGCTGGTGAAGGCCATGGTGCTGTCCGGAGCCGAGATCGTGCTGGTTGCGGCGCTGGCATTGTTCTTCTCCTCGTTCTCCTCTCCTTACCTGAGCGGCTTGTTCACCCTGGGAACCTTCGTAGTGGGTCGCAGCCTTCCCGAACTGGAGAAACTGATCGACCGGCTGCAGCTACCGCCCTTGCATGCCCTGCTCAAGGGGTTGTTCTTCCTGTTGCCTGATTTCGCCGACTTTCAGAGAGCCCCGCGGGTAGTCAACGATATCCCCATTCCCTGGCAGGAACTGGCGTCGGCCCTGACATACGGCGCCGGCTACTGCCTCATTCTGGTACTGCTTTCCTGCTGGGTATTCTCGAAGCGGGAACTGGTTTGACGACCCCGCCTACCACTCGTCTTCCGGGAAACGATAGCTCTTGGCGTTGACCGAGTTGGCCCTGATATAGACGGGCGTGGCATTGTTATCGGTGTCGGCCATGGCCTCCACCGCGCACCAGGGCAGCATGGCGTCGTAGTCACTGGCATCGACGTCGTTCCAGTCTATGGCGAACTTGTCGACATTGTTCATTCCCGGCGGTGGATTGTCGAGAGGATGGTAAATCTTCTGCGCCGTGGCCGGGTCGGGCCCGTAGGCCGTCCACACCCGGTACTGAAAACGTACCGAACCGTCGGGCCGCCAGCCCAGCATGGCCCACTCCGCACCGCTGTCCTGCCCGGAGTCGCAACTATTGGTCACGTCGTTCGGCCAGAGCTGGCTCTCGTTGGCGGGGGCGGCGGCGGGAGGACACCAGCCCAGATTGACCGTGTACCTCTGGAAGCGCACGAAGAAGGCCTCCTCGGCCTCGAAGATGCCGGCAATGTTGCCGGTGGCCTCGGACAGCTTGGCGTCCCGGATGTAACCCGAGACCACGGGTAGGGCCACCGCGGCCAGGACCCCGACTATCAACATGACCACCACCAGTTCGATCAGGGTGGCTCCCTTCCTGTCGGGCATGATGTGTATGCGAGTTCTCACGTTTGCCCCTCTTGTCAGTACTCGTCTTCCTGCAGGTGGAACACGGTCCGGTTCAACGAACTGACGTAGAACCTGGCCATGATGCCGTTGTTGTCCAGGTCACCGCAGGCCTCGGCGACGAACCAGGGCCGGCTGAAGTTGGCGGGCCAGCTGGTGCCGATATTGTTGGGCAGGGAAGCCCCGGCGCCGAACACCCCTCCCGCATAGGGACTGATCACCCGGTAGGAGTACCAGGTGGGACCGTCTGGCATGAAGCCCAGGTCGATCCAGTAGTTGATCTCGGCATCGGTATCCCAGTTCTCGGTCTCGTTGCGCGCGACACAGCCATTGGGAGTGTAATGGGCCAGGTTGTCGGTGTAACGCTTGTACTCGGAAAAGTAAGCCTCCTCGCGGTCGCGAATACCCTGCAGGATGGTGTAGGCCTCAGACGCCCGTGACCTGGTCAGGTAACCCCGGTAGACGGGAATGGCCACGGCTGCCAGGACACCGATTATGGCCACCACGACGATCATTTCCAGCAGGGTGAAGCCGTTTTTCTGGTCAATGGTTCTCATTATGCCTCCCTGGACATTTCTCCGCGTTTTTCCCTTCAAATTCCATGCCATCACAAACCTCGAGGAGGTTTCGGGCCATGCTCGTTAGCGGCTTGCAAATGCAATTATTTCAACCAACTACAATCTTGCAAATCGGCACTGCACGGCGCCGCCGGAAAACACCCTCCGGGCCAACCGCTTATTTGTTGAACTTTTTTCATACCCCGCAAGTTTTTTCCCCGATGGCTAACCGTTGTCTTCCAGTCCGAGCTTTTTCAGCCGGTACCTGAAGGAACGGAAGGATAGCTTCAGCAGTTCGGCTGCCTTGGTCTTGACTCCTCCGGATTTCCCGAGTGCCTGGAGCAGCAGGCGTCTTTCCTGCTCGGCCAGGAATTTCTCGAGATCCAGGCCCTCGGGAGGAATCTCTTCTTCCAGGTTCCGGTTCCCGGGATAGCTTCCAACCTTCACCAGGTCGGCCCCGATGGGCCTGTCGCCGCTGAGTGCCACTGCCCGTTCGACGATGTTCTTGAGTTCCCTCACGTTGCCGGGAAAATTGTGTTTTTCCAGGATCTCCATGGCCTCGGGCAGCAGCAGGGGCTCGGCCTTGCCCTCCTGTTCCGCCAGCTGGCGGGCAAAGTGACGGGCCAATGGCTTGATATCGGTACGCCGTTGCCGCAGGGGAGGCAGGTGAACGCGCACCACGTTGAGCCGGAAAAACAGGTCCTGTCGAAACCTGCCCGCCTGTACCTCGGTCTCGATATCGCGGTTGGTGGCAGCCACCAGGCGTATGTCGATTTGGCGATCCCGGCTGTCTCCCAGGCGCCTGAGGCCGCGTTGCTCGAGTACCCGCAAGAGCTTGACCTGCAACTCCAGGGGAATCTCCGCCACCTCGTCCAGGAAGGCCGTGCCCCCACTGGCCATCTCGAACAGTCCGGGCCGGTCGGCGCTGGCCCCGGTGTACGCCCCCCGCATCACCCCGAACAATTCGCTTTCCAGCAATCCCGCGGGAATGGCCGAACAATCGATGGGGACGAAGGGCTCGGCCGCCCGGCCGCTCAGGCGATGTATGGCCCGGGCCACCACCTCCTTGCCGGTGCCGCTTTCGCCGGTGAGCAACACGTTGGCGCGGGTGGGGGCCACCTGTTCGATCAGGCGGTAGACCTCCTGCATGCGCGGGCTGGCTCCCACCAGTTCCGTACCGGGCAGGCCACCGCGCAGTTCCGAGCGCATGCGCAGGTTCTCCTGCAACAAGCGCTTGCGCTCCAGCGCCCGGGTAACCACCACCTTCATTTCCTCGACGTCGAAGGGCTTGGCCACGTAGTCGTAGGCTCCCAGGCGCAGGGCTTCCAGGGCGCTTTCGTCGCTGGCATAGGCGGTGATGACGATGACCTCCACCGCGGGGTCGAGCTGCTTGACCTGTTTCAACAACTCCAGACCGCTGGCCCCCTTCATCTTGACGTCCGTCACCACCACGTCCGGCAGTTGCTCGGCCAGCAGGGCCAGCGCCTGCTCAACGTTGCCGGCCGTGCGCACCCGCCAACCCTGTCCCTCAAAGAGGATCTGCAGGAACTCCTGCATGGAGGTCTCGTCGTCGACGATGAGGATGTCATTCATCTCGGGCACCCGGCAAGACTACCACGAAGCGATTGCCATCATCCAGGGTGACGACCTCGATGCGGCCACCGTGAGCCTGGACGATACGGCTGGCGATGGCCAGCCCCAGCCCCGTCCCCTCGGGCTTGGTGGTGAAAAAGGGCTCGAACAGGTGCTCGCGGACCTCCTTCGCCATGGGTGGACCGGTATCTTCCACCTGCAACACCGCCTGTACCTGCCGCCCGTCTTCGCGCCGCTCGAGAGTAATCCGCACCCGGCCACCGGAACCGGCAGAATCGGCGGCATTGCCCAGCAGGTTCAACAGCACCTGGCGCAGCTGGTCGGCATCGGCATCTACCTCGATCGGCTGCCGTTCACTATCGATACCAACCTCCCCCTCGACCAACGAGGCGCTGAAAACCTCGATCACTTCTCGGACCAGCTCCGCCAGTTGGATCCGCTGTCGCCGGGGACTACGGGGGCGGGCAAAGGAAAGGAACTGCCTCAGCAATTCGTCGAGCCGGCGCGTCTCGCGCACCACGATCTCCTTGAGCCGGCGGTCCTGCTCGCTGGCCGAGGCCGCCGATCCCAGCATCTGCACCGAGCCGCTTATCGAGGCCAAGGGGTTGCGAATCTCGTGGGCCAACCCGGCCGCCATCTGGCCCAGGGCGGCCATACGCTCCGCCCGGCGAACCGACTCCTCCATCTGCCGGCGCTCGCTGAGATCCTGCATGTGTATCAGGGTGCCGGCACGCCGGCCCTGGTCGGTGCGCAGGGGGGAAATCGTCACCCCTATGGGGATGCTCCCGGCTGGACGTCGATGTTCCAGCTCCACCTGGGTAATCTCGCGGGAGGCATCCGGGGAGGTGTGCCGCGCCAGCTCCGGCAGGACCTCGTCCAACCGCCGGCCCTCGAGCTCGGCCCACGGGCTGCCCAGGATGGCCTCGGCTACCGGGTTTACCAGCGTGACGCGACTGTCCTCGTCGAGCACCAGCAAGCCGCTCAACAACGACTGCACGATATCGCGGTGCAGCGCCTCCAGCCGGGCCAGGTCTTTGCGGGTTACCTCCAGTGTACGACCGGTGCGACGCAGCTGTTCCCCCAGGGTACCCGCCAGCCAGGCCACGGCCAGCAGCATGGCGAAGTTCAAAGCCAGCAGGTAGGCCACTCGCTCCAGGCCGGGGGGCGAGCCGACCCGCCCCACGAGATCGCTGGGCAAGATACCCCGACTCTCCAGCACCAGCTCCGCCCCCAGCAACAGGCAGCTGAGACCGGCTACCAGGAAAATCCCCCGACGGGCCAGGAACACCGCGGCCACGATCACCGGCAGAGCGAAGAAGAAGGAAAAGGGACTCTCCACCCCGCCGGTGAGGTAAACCAGCACCGCCGCCGCCAGGACGTCGAAGACGATCTGGAACTGCAGCTGCAGGTCGATGCCGGGCCGGCCCAGGCGCAGCATTATGAAACTGGCCGCCGAGCCGATGTATACCACCCCCACCAGCACCAGGATGAGCTTGCCGGAGAAACTCAACTGGCCTTGTTGTTGCAGGGGAAATACCAGGCTGGAACCCAGCAGGGCCGTGAAGATGGCCAGCCGCGCCAGCAGCAGCACCACGAAGCGTCGCCGCTTGTCGGAGGAGGCGCCCCTTGCTGCCTGGCGCTGGGTGGCCAACTGGGAGCTATCCCTGGATGGCGCTGGCCAGGTTGAAAATGGGCAGGTACATGGCGATCAGCATGTAGCCCACGATGCCGCCCAGCAGCACCAGCATCAACGGCTCCATCAGCGAGGTCAGGGCGTCGACGGCGGCGTCGACCTCCTCGTCGTAGAAGTCGGCGATCTTCTGCAGCATCTGGTCGAGCGCGCCGGTCGATTCGCCTACGGCGATCATCTGCACCACCATGCCGGGAAAGACGTTGGCCTCGGCCAGGGGATCGGCCATGGTCTTGCCCTCGGAGATCTTCTCCCGGGCGAAGTAGATGGCGTTTTCTATCACCTTGTTGCCGGCCGAACGGGCCACGATGTTGAGGGCGTCCAGGATGGGCACCCCCGAAGACACCAGGGTTCCCAGGGTGCGGGTGAACTTGGCCACGGCCGTCTTGCGGATCAGGGAACCGAACAGCGGCAGCTTGAGAACCATTCTATCCCACAGCACTCGTCCCTTGGGCCACTTCTTGAAGTAATGGACGCCCGTGGGCACGCCCACCAGGAAGCCGACCACGAAGTACCAGTTGTTGCGCATCCAGTGGGAGAGATCAATGAGCGACTGGGTGGGACCCGGCAAGGCGTTCTTGGCCCCGAAGTCCTCGAACATCTTCTCGAACACGGGGATGACGTAGTAGAGCATGACCAGGATGACGATGATGGCCACGATGACGATGCAGATGGGGTAGACCATGGCGCTGCGCACCTTCTTGCGCAGGGCCTGGTTCTTTTCGATGTAGATGGCCAGGCGGTTGAGGATGGTGTCGAGGATACCACCCACCTCGCCGGCGGCCACCAGGTTGACGTAGAGATCGTCGAAAACCTTGGGGTGGCGTTTGAGGGCGTCGGCGAAGGTGGCCCCTGACTCGACGGTTTCCTTGATATCGAAGAGGATCTTCTTCAGGGCCGGCCGCTCCGACTGGGTGGCCAGGATCTCCAGGCACTGCACCAGGGGCAGTCCGGCGTCGATCATGGTGGAAAACTGCCTGGTGAAGATGACCAGGTCCTTGAGAGACACGCCGCTGGACCCGGGCAACTTGGGCAGTTTGATCTCGATGGGCTTTTTCTTGACCTTTTCCGGCGACAACCCCATGGTGCGCAGGCGCTGCTCCACCTCGGCGGCGTTCTTGGCGTCCATCACGCCGTTGCGTGTCTCGCCCGATCGGGTGCGACCTTCCCAGACAAACGATGCCATGGCATCAACCTCCCCGGCTTATGCCAACGGGCCCGGTATCACCGCGCTCCGTCCTACTGTCCGGTGCCGGTGGGCCGGCCGGACCGCGGGCCCCGACCTGCTCCCGGCATGACCACCCCGGCGGTGGCCAGCATGTTCCTGAGCTCCTCGACGTCGGTGCTGCGTCCTATGCATTCCTCCAGGTTGATCAACTTGCGTTGATACAGCGACACCAGGCACTGGTTCATGGTCTGCATGCCGAACTTGGACTGGCCTACCTGCATCTGACTGTATATCTGGTGTACCTTGTCCTCGCGAATGAGGTTGCGAATGGCGGCGTTGGGAATCATCACCTCCACCGCCAGCACGCGGCCCGGCCCGCTGGCCCGAGGCATGAGCTGCTGCGACAGGATGCCCTGGAGAACGAAACTCAACTGGGCCCTGACCTGGGGTTGCTGGTAGGGGGGAAACACATCCAGGATACGGTTGATCGACTGCACGGCGGTGTTGGTGTGCAAGGTGGCGAAGGTGAGGTGGCCGGTCTCGGAGATGACCAGCGCCGCCTCGATGGTTTCCAGGTCGCGCATCTCGCCGATCAGCACCACATCGGGATCCTGGCGCAGGATGTACTTGAGCGCCCGCTTGAAGCTCTGGGTGTCGGCACCCACCTCGCGCTGGTTGATGATGCAGTTCTTGTGCGGATGCAGGTACTCGATGGGATCCTCGATGGTGATGATGTGCTCGTGCCGCTCGCTGTTGATCTTGTCGATGATGGCCGCCAGGGTGGTGGACTTGCCGGAACCGGTGGGGCCGGTCACCAGCACCAGCCCCCGGGGGCGCTTGGCCAGCTCGGCCACCACCGGCGGCAGGCCCAGCTCCTGGAAGCTCATGATCTTGAAGGGAATGGTCCGGAAAGCGCCGGCCACGGCGCCGCGCTGCATGAAGATGTTGGCGCGGAAACGGCTCAGGCCCTTCACGCCGAAGGACAGGTCGAGTTCGCTGTCCTCCTCGAACTTGTGCTTCTGGGCGTCGGTGAGCACCGAGTAGCAGAGCTGGCGGGTCTCCACCGGTGTCAGCGGCGGGGTCTTGAGCGGCACCAGGCGCCCGTCGATGCGCAGCTGCGGCGGCGTACCGGTGGTAACGTGCAGGTCGGAAGCTCCCTTCTCGATCATGGCCTTGAGCAGCTGGTGCAGATTGGGCATACCACACTCCCCTTATCAGACGGCGTCCTTGGCAGTCACGCGACCTACTTCCTCCACCGTGGTTACGCCCTCTCTGAGCTTGGTGAGACCAGCCATGCGCAGGCTCTTCATGCCCAGCTTGATGGCTTCCATTTTGATCTCGGCAGTGGAGGCTCCGTTCAGCACCATTTCCTTGAGCGGCTCCCAGAAAGGCATCACCTCGTACAACGCCACCCGGCCCTTGTAGCCGGTGTCGGCGCAGTGGCGACAACCGGTGCCCTTGTAGACGGTCAACCCGGCCGCTTCCTGTTCGGGAATACCGACATCCACCAGCGATTGCACGGGAACCTTGACCGGGCGCTTGCATTCCGGGCAGATGCGCCGGGCCAGGCGCTGGGCCAGGATGAGCACCACCGAGGCGGTCACCAGGAAGGGCTCGACGCCCATGTTGAGCAGGCGGCTGATGGTGGAGGGGGCGTCATTGGTGTGCAGCGTGGACAGCACCAGGTGGCCGGTCAAGGCGGCCTTGACGGCGATCTCGGCGGTCTCGAAATCGCGGATCTCGCCGACCATGATGATGTCGGGATCCTGGCGCAGGAAGGAGCGCAGGGCGGCCGCAAAGTTCAGGCCGATCTCGTCGTGCATCTGCACCTGGTTGATGCCCTTGAGGTTGTACTCCACCGGGTCCTCGGCGGTGGAGATGTTGACCGTCGACTGGTTGAGCTCGCTCAGGGCCGAGTACAGGGTGGTGGTCTTGCCCGAGCCGGTGGGCCCGGTCACCAGGATCATGCCGTAGGGACTCTGGATGGCGTCCTTGAACCACTTCAGCGGTTCGGCCTCGAATCCCAGCTTGGTCATGTCCAGCTGCAGGGAGCTCTTGTCGAGCAGGCGCATGACCACCTTTTCGCCGAAGAGGGTGGGCAACACCGAGACGCGGAAGTCCATCTCCCGGCCCTTGCCCAGCTTGAGCTTGATGCGCCCGTCCTGGGGCAGGCGGCGCTCGGCGATGTCCAGCTCGCTCATGATCTTGATGCGCGAGGTGATGGCGTTCTTGAGCCGCAGCGGCGGCTTCATCACCTCGTAGAGCACCCCGTCGATGCGGTAGCGCACCCGCATTTCCTTCTCGTAGGGCTCGATGTGGATGTCGGAGGCGCTTTTCTTGATGGCGTCGATGAGGATCAGGTTGACCAGCTTCACCACCGGCGCTTCCTCGGACTGGCGCTCCAGGTCGACGACGTCCTGGTCTTCCTCCTCCTCCCCGTACTCGATCTCGTCTTCCTCGAAGTCCTCCATGACGTCTTCGTAGGAGGGACCGGTGGAGTAGTAGCGTTCGATGGCGGCCTTGATGGCGTCCTCCGAGGCCACCATCACCTCGACGTTGTAGCCGGTGATGAACTTGATGTCGTCCACGGCGAAAATGTTGGAGGGATCACTCATGGCCACCGAGATGGTGGAACCGGAGCGGTTGATGGGAATGAGCACGTGCTTCTCGGCCACGTCGCGCGGCACCAGGTTGATCACCTCGCTGTCGATCTCGAACTCGCTGAGGTTTATCGCCGGCACCCCGTACTGCTTGGACAGGAACGAGGTCAGCTCGCTTTCCTCGATCATCCCCAGCTTGACCAGGCTGGAGCCCAGGCGGCCGCCGGAACGGCGCTGTTCCTCCTGGGCCTTCTTCAGCTGACCGACGGAAATGACATTTTCACGAACCAGCAATTCGCCCAGTCTTCCTGCCATTTAGCCACCTCTCTCCCGACAGGCTGCTATCTGCAGCCCGAACCTCGCGCCCCCGGTGCCACCGGCGGGCTCGTTCCGGCTCCCTGGTGCCGAACCAGATGATTATCTGAACCGAAAGGCGGAGCTGTCAAGTTTGAAACCCCTCCAGGGGCGATAAATCTTGCCAGCGGGTATGGGCGGCGGTCACCTGCAGGGCGTTTTCGACGTCCAGGCGGATCTGCCGAACCAGCAGATCCGCCCGCGCAAAGCGCTGTTCCTCCCGTAGTCGCTCCAGGAACCCCAGCCGCCCGCTGCTGCCCCGCAGATCCGGAAGTTGCTGTCCGGGCAAGTGAATCTCCACCCTGGTCTCCCGCCCCCCGAAGGTGGGCCGGGTGCCGATGTTGGTAACCGCCGCCAGGCCGTGTTGCCGGCCGGCCGGCCAGTAATAGCAGGCATACACCCCGCTGGCCGGCACCACCTCGGCAGGGGTGTCCAGGTTCAGGGTGGGAAAGCCCAGCTTCCGGCCGCGCTGCTCACCGGCCACCACCCGACCCTCCAGGGTATAGGGGCGCCCCAGCAGCAGGGCCGCCCCGGCCACCCGTCCCTGCAGCAGGAAGGAGCGAATCCTGGTGCTGGAGACCACCATCCCCGAGACGGTCAGGCGTTCGATCACCTCCACCGCAAAGCCGTGTCGCCGTCCCAGTTCGACCAGCAGGGAGGCGTTGCCCTGGCGGTCACGCCCGAAGGAAAAATCGTCGCCCACCACTACCCGCGAGGCCCGGCAGGCCCGGCACAGCACCTCCACGACAAACCTTTCGGCCGGCAGGGCGGCGAATTGTTCGTCGAAACGCTGCTCCAGCACCCAGTCGAATCCCAGGCGGGAAAGCGCCCGCAGGCGGCGGGGGCCGGGCATCAACAACGCCGGGGCGTAGCGCGGAGCCAGCACCCGGGCGGGATGGGGCCTGAAAGTGATCACCCCCGCCTGCAGGTCGTGCCGGCGGGCCCGCTCCCGGGTTCGCTCCAGCAACAACTGGTGGCCCCGGTGCAGCCCATCGAAGGAGCCGATGGCCAGGGCCGCGGACCGCCGCGGATTCATCTGCCGGAAATGCTTGAAAACCTCCATGCCGGCGCAGCGATACCATGCGGACCGTGGCCGGTCAAGCGAGCCGGCCACTTTATACTTGCAACCCCCCGCCAGTTGGGCTATTTACCTCGCTCCCGGGCCGGTGGTCGGCCCGGGAGGGCAACGACTCGAGGAGGAAGGCGTCGTGAGCGAAGAAAAGCAATCCAGCGGAGCCACACGCAGTTGCCGGGTGGATGGTTGTAAGCGTCCCTACCGGGCCAAGGGCTATTGCAATGTCCACTATGCCAAGTGGCGCCGGGGCGAACTGGGCAAGGGACGTTACAAGACCTGCAACCTGGGGGCCAAGAAGCGCAAGCGCGGCGAGAAAAAGGAATGCCTCAAGCCGGTGTATCGCCGGGGACTGTGCGAAGAACATTACCAGGCCAAGTTCGGCAAGAAGGAGCAGTCCGGAGATCAGGCCGCCGCCGAGGCCTGAGTTCGGCCTCATCGACCAGGTCTATCCAGATGGCGAGCCCGGAAATACGGCTGCGGCCCATCGGTGTAATTCGCACCCCGTACGGTCCCGATACCGTCTGCCCCCATCAGCCCATCGACGATCCACGCGGGGAAGCACGCCTGGAGGTACAGGAACGCTACCAGCCAGGGCTGGCCCAGCTGGAGAAATTCCGCTACCTGATTGTCCTCTACCACCTCGATCGGGAACGTACCGACGCTGACATGCTGGCCCGGCCGCCCTGGGCGGGAGGCATCGAGGTGGGGTTGTTCGCCAGCCGCTCGCCGCACCGGCCCTGCCCCATCGCCATGAGCGTGGTGCGCCTGCGCCGCATCGAAGGCAACACCGTGTTCACATCCCTCATCGACGCCTACGACGGCTCCCCCTTGCTGGACATCAAGCCTTACGTGGCCCTGCTCGATCGCAAGGACGATGCCAACGACGGCTGGCTCGATGACCTGGACAACCGCCAGCACGCCATCGATCATCTCTGCGGTCGGCCCCATCACCACCACCACTGAAGCGCTTGATCGCCGGCCTGACCCGGGGATAGCATGACCGCCAACAACCCCCGTACCGCGGCGGACAGCGAGAGGGCAAGGACATGAATGGCAACGACCTCGAAGCGGTGCTGCAGGCGCTGCAGGCGGAGCTGCAGCCGGCGCACCTGGTCGAGTTCGGCATCAACCTGGGCTTCTGTGTCGTGCTGGTGGGACTGCTGGCCCTGGTGGTGTTCCGCTGGGCGGGCCCGGCCCGGGATCGGCGCCCGCTGGTCCGCAACCTGGTGCTGGTGGCCCTGACCACCATGGTCATCATCAGCACGGTGCGCTCCTCGCTGGCGCTCTCTCTGGGCCTGGTGGGCGCCCTGTCCATTGTGCGCTTCCGCACCCCGGTGCGCGATCCCGAGGAACTGGCCCTGCTGTTCGTGGCCATCACCGTGGGGGTGGGCACGGGTGCCAGCCAGCGGGTGATAACCGCCCTGGGGCTGCTGGTCATCCTGCTGGTGCTGATTCTCGCCCGCCGGGGCCGGTCAGCCGATCACGGCGGCGTGGTGGTCAGCATCACCGCCGGCCAGGCGGCACCGCCGGACCTGGTAGACCGGGCGCGCTCGCTGCTCGCGCGATTCGCCGGCCGGGTGCGGGTCGTGCAGATCAGGCAAGAGGCCGGTGTCCTGCGCGGTGATTTCCTGGCCGACATCCCCGACGAGCGGCTCGATGACTGTCGCCGCCGGCTTCACGAACTGGACGGCTCCCTGAGCGTTTCCCTGTTGAGCGACAGCGAGTGACCATGGCGGCCGCGATCCCGGACCACGGCCTCGCCGAGCTGCCGGCCTACCAGCCACGCCAGGAATGGCGGCTCGCCTTCCCGGCGGCCGGCCGGGGCGCCTTGCTGCGCCGCCACCCGGAGCTTTTCATCGAGCAGTTCCCCTCCCGGCTGGTGTTCAGCCTCTACTTCGACACTCCCTCCCTGAGCGACTACCGGCAGGTGGTGGAAGGACTGCCCCGGCGACGCAAGTTCAGGTTGCGCTGCTACCCCGGCAGCACCGACCACTCCGTCTACCTGGAGAGCAAGGCACGCCGGGGCGAGTTGCAGTTGAAGTTCTCCGCCGCCGTGACCGGCCTGGAGCGCGATGCCTGGCTGCGAACGGGTCGAGAAGTGGATCCGGCGGCGCTCCCCTCCTGGACATGGGCCCCCCTGGCCCGGCGGCGGCCGTTCTTCGCCACCCGTTTCCGCAGGCATTACTTCGTCTCCAGCGACGGCGCCCTCCGCCTCACCCTGGACGAGGAGCTGGAGTTCGGCCGCGCCGGTGCCTGGCGGCCGGCAGGACGGCAGCTGGTGCTGGAGCTGAAGTTCTCTCCCGCCCGCCGGAGCCGGGCCGCGGAGGCGGTCGCTGCTCTCGGGCGTCCCGGGGCCAGCGGCAAGTACCGCCAGGCCGTGGAACACTGGGGGGCATGGCCACTGCCCTGGACGTGGTAAGCGGGCTCATTCCCACCGCGGTTCCGGCAGCGTCACCACCTGCAGCGGCGACAGGGCGCGCCGCTGGCCGCGGGGACGCACCAGCACCAGGTGCCGGCCCGGCCGGGCCGGTGCCCGCAAGGTCACGCACAGGCGCGGGCCGCCCGCTCCCTCCTCCAGGCGCACCGCCAGCGCCGCCTCCCGGCTGAAGGCCCGGCCCGACAACGGCCCCGGCCCGCCCCAGTACAGGCGCGTGCATACCGTCTGCGCAGAGCCGGTCCGGAAGGGAGCGAAGTACGCCAGCGGCCGCTCGGCCAGCAGGGAACCCGGCGGCGGCCGGGTGCGAGCGGGTGCCATCTCTTCGAGCAGGTTGCGGCGCCGGTCGCGCAGGAAACCGCGCACCACCTCGAGCTGCTCGCGGAAGCCGGCCCGGGCGGCCGGGAACAACCCGGCGGCCAGCTTCCCGGCCACCTCGTCGATCCAGTCCAGCAGTTGCCGTTCCCGCCAGACCTTCGCCAGCATGTCGCGCAGGGTATCCAGGTAGCGGGCCCGGCCCGCCGGCAGGGCCAGCAGGCGCTTCACCAGCAGGGGCCCGGCCACCCACAACAGGCCGCTGCCCGGCGACGGGGGGGAGAAGCCCTCGTCGGCGCCCCAGGGAATGAAGTGGAACCTGCCCGCCGCCTCCTCGTAGGCCAGGTAGAAGTTGCCGCCGTTGGAATGGAAGCTGTCGGTATTGGCCATGAGCACCGTCAGGGCCCAGAAGCGGAAGAACTCCTCCAGGTCGAGGAGCCTCGCCAACGCGGGCAGGAGATCGCCCTCGGGCAGGTACAGGGCGCCGACCAGGCGATCCAGCACCTCGCCGGGACCGGTTGCGGGGGTCTTGCGCTCCACCCGGCTCCGCCAGCCGGCGTCCAGGTCGGTGTAGTTGCCCTCGTAGAGGACCGCCGGGCCGGGATAGAGCCTGGCCAGGAACACCTCGTCGATGGTCTCCACGTTGGCGTAGATTCCCAGGTCCCGGCCGTTGACTGTCACCCGGGCGAAGTTGCAGCGCGGTGCCGGCACCCCGGCCCGGCGGTAGAGGCGATAGGCCAGGCACTGGCGCAGCCGGGCCCCGTCCTGCAGGGCGTTGTTGAGGGTCAGCCGGCGCAGGCCCAGGAAACGCCGGCCCCGGGCGTAGCGATCCAGGCGCACCTTGAGTGCCGGGCGGGTGTCGCTGAGAGACCCGGCCGTACCCTTCTTGCGCAGCCCCACCCAGGGCAGCCGGTGCCCGTCGATGGTCAAGTCGGCCGGGAAGTAGGGATAGGGCCGGCTGCTGCGCCGCAGCCGCTCCCAGTCGTCCGGGTCGAGGCGGATGGAGACCTCGTGCACCAACCCCGGGGAGAAGAAGGCCGCCGCCGGTTCGCCGGCCGGGGCCACGCCGCCGCTGCAGGCGGCCAGCAGCAGCCAGGCCGCGGTCGACATCCTCGGCACCACCGTCCTCATGCCGCCATCTTCCGCGCCCCGGCGGGGAAAAGCAAGCCGACAAGCACGCCACGCACCGGCACGGCGTGAAACACCCACATCACCCATGATGCGGGCGGCGAGGGGGTGTGCTCTCGCGCGGAGCGAAGTGAGCACGAGAGTGCGGCCCCGAGCCGTCCAGCACGCCACGCACCGGCACGGCGCGAATCACCCACATCACCCATGATGCGGGCGGCGAGGGGGTGTGCTCTCGCGCGGAGCGAAGTGAGCACGAGAGTGCGGCCCCGAGCCGCCAAGCACGCCGCTTGCAGGCACGGCCAGCACGGCATTGACAGTGCCGGTGCCGGGTTGCTAACCTCCCCGCCCATGGCAAGACACATTCGTTGCCCCAACTGCGGGGGCGGGCACGACCTGGCCAATCCCGGCATCCAGATGATCGTCTGCGATTACTGCCAGACCACCATCTACTGGGATGCCGAGGGTGCCGCCCACATGGGCAGCCGCTCGGTCCTGCCCGAGGGCGACACCCGCCTGTTCGCGGGGGCCGCCGGGCGCCTGGCGGGAAAGCCCTTCCAGGTGGTCGGCCACGTGCGCTACCAGCACGAGCGCGGGAGCTGGGACGAGTGGTACCTGGAGCTGGGGGACGGAAAGTTCACCTGGATCAGCGAGGACGAGCGCCGGCTCACCCGCGAGCGGGAGGTAAAGCCCGACGCCCCCCTGCCGGCCGCACACACTCTCGGTGTCGGTTCGGCCCTGACCATCAAGGGTGTCCGCTTCACCGTGCGCGAGTCCGGCCAGGCGCATTGCGCCGGGGCCCAGGGACAGCTTCCCTTCGCCGTGTTGCCGGAAGAATCCTATCCCTACCTGGACCTGGCCAGCGACGACGGCCGCTACTTCGCCACCCTGGAATACGACGAGGCGGGACAGCCCCACTTGTTCGTGGGCAGCCCCATCTCCCACGAGCAGCTGACCATCGACACCCCCCGGCCCGAGGTGGAGAAGGATCTCAGCTCGGCGGCCGAGGAGGTCTCCTGCCCCAACTGCGGAGCACCGTTGGAGCAACCCCGGGAACGCGAGGTGCAGACGGTGGTGTGCGCCTACTGCGGCGCCCAGAACGACCTCAGCGGCGCCGCCGCCCGGGTGATGGGGATCAACCCCGAGCAGAAACCCGATTTCCTGCTGGACATCGGCCGGGCCGGCAACCTGGACGGAGTCCGCTACGAGGTGTGCGGGCGCATGCAGTACAGCGACGCCGAGAACTACCGCAGCATCGAGTACCTGCTCTGGAACCCCGAGCGCGGCTACCTGTGGCTGGCCGAGGAGCGCGGTCACTTCCTGCTCATGCGGCCCACCCGGCAGGCGCCGCGCACCAGCCCGGCGGCGCTGCGCTCGGCCCGGCCCAAGACCCCGGTACAGGTGGGCCAACAACAGTTCCTCTTCTACGAGACCACCCGGGAGCACCTCACCTACGTAGACGGGGCCCTGCCCTGGCTGGCCAGCGTGGGCGATCAGTTCACCGTCTCGGCCCTCGTCCGCCCGCCGCAGATGTTCGAGTTGGAGTCGGACGGCGAGGAACTGGAATACTTCATCGGCGAGTACCTGCCCCCGGAACGGGTGTGGCAGGCCTTCGGTCTCAAGCCGCCGGTACAGCAGCCGGCCGGGGTACACCCGGCCCAGCCCCGGCGCGACAGCCCCACCGCCACCGCCGCCGCCGGCATCATGCTGGTGCTGGTCCTGGTCAACCTGCTGCTGGCCGGCTACAGCTGGGTCACCGGCGAGAAGGAGATCTTTTCCTTCCGGCCCGGTCCGGAATGCTACACCCGGGACGTCACCAGCGGCCTGTTCACGGTGGGCGGAGAAAAAATCTTGAAGCTGGTGGCCAGGGCGCCGGTGAGCAACGGCTGGGTGGCCGTACAGGCGGCCCTGGTGGACGAGCAGGGCCAGGTCCAGGCGGAGACCGCTTGCGAGGTGTCTTACTACTTCGGGCGTGACGCCGACGGCAGCTGGACCGAGGGCAGCCGGCGGGGCCGGTCTTACTTCCGGGCGCCGCCGCCGGGTGCCTACCGGCTCATCGTCAAGGCCGAGCGGGGAGACAACCCGGCCGGCAGCGAGAAGCTGAACCTGACCCTCTACCAGGGGGGCTTGTTGTCCCGTTACTTCCTGCTGCTGGCCGTCCTGCTGGCCCTCTATCCCCTGTTCGTGTTCTACCGCCGGCGCCTGTTCGAGGCCCGGCGCTGGGCCGAGGTCATGGAAGACGACGATGACGACGATTGACGGCGGTGGTCCCGTAAAGGAGCGGACATGAACTGGACGACGTTGTTGCTGGTCGGCGCCCTGGGAGCCGGGCTCACCGGCTCCGCCTTCGTGGCCTCGCGTGACGGCTGGGGTCTTCCCGGCCGGCTGGAAAAGCCGGTCTCCATCAGGAAGGGAAGCCCCGATCACCGCCATTACCGATACTTCACCGGCAGCCGCCGGCGTCACTGGCGCGGCGGCTATCACTTCGGCAAATAACCACGATACGTCCGGCAGGAGGATGACATGGAGCAATTCACGAACGACGTCAGGCCCTGGTTGCTGCTGTCCACCCTGATCTACGCCATCATCGGCATGCTGGTCTTCGGAGGCGCCTTCGCCATCTTCAACAAGCTCATGCCCTTTTCCGTGCGCAAGGAGATCGAACAGGATCAGAACACCGCCCTGGGGGTGGTCATCGGCTCCTTCCTCATCGGCCTGTCCATCATCATCGCCGCCGCCATCCACTGAGCAGACCAGGCTGCCGGCAACGCAGGTCGGCGGTGCACGAAAGACACAATGGAACCATCACCCCAGACAAGCGGGGACACCGTATCGTCCGCTCCCGCCCCGAAAGCGGTCCGGCGCCGGGTGGTGCTGCTGGCCTCGGTGTTCGTGGTGGCTTCCTGCGGGTTGGTGTACGAATTGCTGGCGGGGGCGCTTTCCAGCTACCTGCTGGGCAACTCGGTGACGCAGTTTTCCCTGGTCATCGGCCTGTTTCTGTTTTCCATGGGGGTGGGCAGCTACCTGTCGCGTTTCATCGAACGTCGCCTGGTCGACACCTTCCTGGCGGTGGAGATCGCCGTGGGGGCGGTGGGTGGCTCGAGCGCGCTGGTGTTGTTCTTCGCCTTCGCCGCCCTGGACAGCTACCTGCCCCTGCTGCTGGGCCTGTTGCTGGTGGTGGGCGCCCTGGTGGGGCTGGAGATCCCCCTGCTGGTGCGCATCGTGCGCCGCTCGGGCAGCCTGCGCCAGGTGCTGGGAGAGGTGCTGGCGCTGGACTACCTGGGCGCACTGGCCGCCTCGCTGCTGTTTCCCCTGGTGCTGCTGCCCTGGCTGGGGCTGGTGCGTACGGGGTTTTTCTTCGGCGTGCTCAACCTGGCCGTGGCCCTGCTGGGCCTGTGGGTACTGCGGGAGGAGATCCGGCGCCCGCGGGCCCTGGCCGCCGCTGCCGTGGCGGTGACCCTGGGGCTGCTGCTGGGGCTGTTCACCGGCGGCCGGGCCACCTCCTGGCTGGAAGATCTGCTCTACCAGGACGACATCCTCTTTGCCCGGACCACACCCTACCAGCGCCTGCTGATCACCCGCTGGCACGATGACATCCGCCTGTTCATAGACGGCAACATCCAGTTCTCCTCGGCCGACGAGTTTCGCTACCACGAGGCGCTGGTGCACCCGGCCCTGTACCTGGCCGGGCGACCCCGGCGGGTGCTGCTGCTGGGTGCCGGCGACGGCCTGGCGGCCCGGGAGGTGCTCAAGCACCGCACCGTCGAGCACATCGACCTGGTAGATCTCGATCCGCTGATGACCCGGCTGTTTTCCAGCCAACCCATGCTGGTGAAGTTGAACCAGGGCTCCCTGGGCAACCCCGCCGTGCACGTCCACAACCAGGATGCCCAGAAGTTCCTGGAAAACAGCGACGCCAGCTGGGACGCCATCATCATGGATCTCCCCGACCCCAACAACGAGAGCCTGGCCCGGCTCTACAGCTCCACTTTCTTCCGCCTGGCCGCCCGTCACCTGGGCCGGCGGGGCGTGCTGGTCACCCAGGCCACCAGCCCCTTCTATTCCACGGATGCTTTCTGGTGCATCGTCAACACCCTGGCCGCTACCACCGTGGGGCCGGAGCGACACCCCTTGCGGGTGCTGCCCTACCACGTCGACGTACCTTCCTTCGGAGACTGGGGTTTCGTGCTGGCGGCGCCGCGGCCGCTGGACGCGGCGACCATCAAAGTCGACGTACCCACCCGTTACCTGAACGACCAGGTGCTGCCCACGCTGTTCGTCTTCTCCCGCGACGTGGCCCGGCGTACCACTCCGGTCAACCGTCTCGACGACCTGGCCCTGGTGCGCCTGTACGAAAGCGGCTTCAGGCGCTACAGCCAGTGAGGGCGGCGGCCCGGCATTGAGATCCCCGGCCGCCGGCCCTATAATCGGGCCATGAAACCGCGAGACACGCTGATCGCCGTCGCCGGGGGAATGCTGTCGCTGCTGGCCGCCTGCCAGGGAGGACCCGAGGGACTGGCCGTCACTCCCCCGGGAGAGGGGCCGCAGGTGCGCTTCGATCTCTACCACCAGCCCCTGCCCGAGATTCCCTTTCCCAACGACATCGCCACCCGGGCCGATCCCCGGGCGCGCACCGGCCGGCGCATCAACGCCAGCCAGGTGGCACCAACCTGGCTGGAGAGCACGGTACGGGCCAAGATCGATCAACTCGACGGCTTCGGCGTGTTGCAGCCCATCTCGGTGTCCTTCTCCGCGCCGCTGGATATCGCCGACTTGCTGCGCCGGCACCGTGACAACCTCGATTTCAGCGACGACGCCGTCTACCTGTTCGCCATCGACCCGCGCGCCCCCGGCTTCGCCGAACCGGTGCTGCTCGACCTGGGCCGGGGAAATTTCCCCCTTACCCTGAAAAGCACAGACGTCTACTTTACAGCCGACGCCCGGGCCGGAGCCGGCAACGCCCTGTTCGATACCGTCGAGGAGGACGTAAACGGCAACGGCATCCTCGACCCGGGCGAGGACAGCGACTCCGACGGGGTGCTCGATCACCCCAACGTCTGGCCGCCGGGAGCACGGCCGGAAGACGGCCTGATGACCTTCTACGAGTCGGAGACCAACACCTTGCTGCTGCGCCCGCTGGCGCCACTGGCCGAGCACACCACCTACGCGGTGCTTCTCACCGACCGCCTGCGGGGCCGCAACGGCCAACCGGTACGTTCCCCCTTCCCCTACGTCAACCACCTGGGACAGAACCAGGCACTGGAACCACTCGACGAGGTCCTGGCCCGGCACCCCGAGTGGGGCATCGACCGCGGGCGGGTGGCCTTCGCCTGGACCTTCACCACCCAGTCGATAACCGCGGACCTGGTGACCATCCGCGAGGGGCTGTACGGCATCGGCCCCCTCAAGCGCCTGGCCGAGGAGTTTCCCCCCGAGGCCGAACCGGATCAGATGCAGAATCCCGAGCACGCCGATTCCCACCCCCCCTACTCCATCCTGCCCGCCGAACGCTTGATCGACGTGCTGGCCTCCATCGGCCCGGCGCTCCTGGGCGACATGTTCGAAATGGTCGATCCCGCACTGAAAAGCTTCGACTACGTGGACTACTTCGTCTCCGGCTCCTTCACCAGTCCCGACTTCATGCGCACCAGCCCCGACGGGTTGGATCCGCTGAACCTGCACCGGGAGAACTTCTCCCTGGATTCCCGCAGCGGCCAGGCCGAGTACGACAGCCAGCGGCTGTACTTCCTGGCCGCCGTACCCCGGCCCAGCGCCGCTCACCAGCCACCGTTCCCGGTGGTCGTCTACTGCCACAGCTACAGTTCCCTGCGCGCCGAGGCCCTGGGCTTTGCCGGTTTCATGGCCCGGCACGGGTTCGCCAGCATCGGCATCGATGCCTGGGATCACGGCATGCCGCTCGACCAGGGGCTGCGTGACGTAATCGAGTCGGCCGCCCGGGGCTGGGGCTTCGAGCCCTTCGCCCAGGTCCTCTTCCTGGGTCGCTCCCGGGATTCCACCGGCGACGGTATTCCCGATTCCGGCGCCGATTACTGGACCGCCTATGGCTTCCACGTGCGTGATGCCGTGCGCCAGACGGTGGTCGATCACCTGCAACTGGTGCGCCTGCTGCGCTCCTTCGACGGCCGGCGCACCTGGCCGGCCGACAACGACGACGACGGCCGGCCCGACCTGGCCGGGGATTTCAACGCCGACGGCGTCGTGGATTTCGGCGGCCCCCAGGTCGAGTACTACGCCTGGGGCCAGTCGGGCGGCGGCATCCACTCGGCGCTGCTGGGGCCGGTGGAGCCGGTCATTCGCGCCACCGCCCCCACCGCCGGCGGCGGCGGACTGGCCGACGTGGGGGTGCGCACCATGCTGGGCGCGGTACGCCGGGCTTCCATGCTGCGTACCATGGGCCCGTTGCTGGTGGGCCAACCCGCCGGCGCGGACATGGCGGTGAGCCTGGTGGTTCCCCTGGCCACCGACGACCGGCAACTGCCCATAGACACGGTGAGCGGCGTCCGGGAAGGCGACCTGGTCCGCGTGGACAACCTGGGCAATGGAGAACGGGTACAGGTCACGGTGCGGCCGGGACTACTGTTCCGCGCCTCCATCAAGGCCGACCGCGGTGACGGCTTCACCGTCTCTTTCTTCCATCCGCACCAGGACACTCCCTACGCCCGGCTGGAGCGCTGGAGCCGGGACGTGTTCTACTACGACACCCGGGACACCAGCGGCGAACCCACCTTCCTGGCCGGAGAACAGCTGAGTTTCCCCACCGAGGGTTACGGCCTGGCCCGCTGCACGCCCGAGTTGCGGCGCATGCTGGGACTGTTCCAGATGGTGCTGGAACCTGCCGACCCGGCCGCCTGGGCGCCCCATTACTTCCTGGACCCCCTGGACATCCGCCCCGAGGGCCGGGTGGTCACCAACATCCTGGAGATTGCCTGTGCCGGCGACCAGGACGTACCGGTAAACACCCAGGCCACCCTGGGCCGGGCCGCCGGGATCATTCCCTACCGGCCCGAGGACGCCGAGGAGCGCCTGGACGGCCTCACCCCCAACGACTGGCTGATCACCCACTGGGTGTACGAGGGGCTGGCGCGGCTGGATCGCTTCCCCGGCACGGGGGCGGTATTCGACCCCGACGACCTGGACGA
>Ga0190359_1000252_pt1 | contig 36716 bp, 35 predicted proteins | sample 48721823_MG_FD_161269 | JGI IMG/M metagenome (GOLD analysis project Ga0190359, IMG submission 161269) | Hydrothermal vent microbial mat bacterial communities from Southern Trench, Guaymas Basin, Mexico - 4872-18-2-3_MG | ecosystem: Environmental > Aquatic > Marine > Hydrothermal vents >... | reverse complement strand
GGAGAATATCAGCTTTCTATTCAGAGGTTAGAAAAAGCCATAAAAGATGCGGAAAAATTAGGTCTTTTAGGAAAGAATATATTTGGGACAGATTTTGATTTTGAAGTGAAAATTAAAATCGGAGCAGGTTCTTATGTCTGTGGAGAAGAAACTACTCTTTTAAATTCAATGGAAGGCTTTAGAGGGCAGCCAAGATTTAAACCACCCTTTCCTGCTGAATCTGGATTTCTATCTAAACCTACCAATGTAAATAATGTAGAGACTTTTGCCAACATTGCTCCTATTGTTCTAAATGGTGCAGAGTGGTTTAAGAAATTTGGGACGAAGGATTCGCCAGGGACTAAAGTTTATACTATATTGGGGCATATAAATCGTCCGGGTTTAATTGAAGTACCAATGGGAATTACTCTAAGGGAGATAATTTATGATTATGCAGGAGGTATATCCTTGGGAGGGTTTAAAATGGCTCAAATAGGAGGTACTGCCGGCAATATCCTTTCTTCAGAGTTTTTAGATGTACCCCTTGCTTTTGAATCTCTCCGGAAGGTAGGTTATAGTTTGGGTTCCGGGGCGATATTAGTTATGAACAATACAGTTTCAGTTGTTGATTTTATAAAATGTTGTATGAAATTCTTTGTGCATGAGTCCTGCGGAAAATGTACCCCTTGTCGAGAAGGCACTAAACATATATATGAAATATTAGATAAAATAAGTTCAGGCAAAGGCAAGGCAAGTGATTTAGAGACTTTAAAATTGTTAGGGGAAAGTATGAAGGATACATCTTTTTGTCCTTTGGGCCAGAGTGCTCCAAATTCTTTGTTGGATACCCTTAAGCTTTTTTCTGAGGAATATAATCGACTTATAAAAAAGTAATGGAAATCTATAAATAATTTTTTAATTGGAAAAATATAGATAAAAAATAATTTTTATTTAAACAAGAGAAGGAGAGGAAAGGTATAATGAAGGAAGTCAAAATAACTATAGATGGACAGGAGGTAATAGCGAAGGAAGGTAAGACTATATTAGAAGTTGCCACAGAAATAGGTATTAAGATACCAACTTTATGTGCTATGCCAGAACTCGGATTTACTCCAGGTTCCTGCCGGGTATGTGTGGTAGAAGTAGAAGGTGCTCCTACTTTAGTAGCCTCTTGTGTTTACCCGATAAGAGAGGGTCTCATAATTCATACACATAGTGAAAGAGTTATTAAAGCTCGCAAGATAGTAGTTGAACTAATATTAAGTAACCATCCTCTTGATTGTATGACTTGTGAAAAGAATGGTGATTGTGCCTTGCAGGATTTGGCTTATGAATTGGGAATCAAAGAATCAAGATTTGGTAGAATTGATAAAAAATTGCCTTTAGATGAAAGCAATCCTTTTATTGTTAGGGATTTAAATAAGTGTATCTTGTGTGGCCGATGTGTAGAAATATGTAACGAAATTCAACAGACTCATGCTATTGATTTTGGATATCGAAGTTCAAAAACAAAGATTATTGCTGATGGAGATAATGGTTTAAAATATTCTGAATGTGTCTCTTGTGGTCAGTGTGTAGCAGTATGTCCAGTTGGTGCTTTAATTGATAAAGCTGCTCAAGGAAAAGGGAGGACCTGGGAATTTACCAAGGTTAAAACCACTTGTAACTATTGTGGATGTGGGTGCAATTTTGATTTTAATGTGAAAGATGGAAAAGTAATTAAGGTCACCTCCAATCCTGATAGTGTGGTTAATGGAATTAATCTCTGTGTCAAAGGACGTTTCGGTTATGATTATATTCACCGAGATGATCGATTGACTACCCCCTTAATTAAGAGAAATGGTAAATTTGAGAGAGCCAGTTGGGAAGAAGCTTACCAGTTAATAAGTGACAAATTTACTCAGATTAGGGAAGAAAGTGGTAGTGATAGCCTGGCTGTTTTATCTTCGGCTAAATGTACCAATGAAGAAAATTATCTTTTAATGAAATTTAGCCGAGCTGTTTTAGGGACTAATAATGTTGATCATTGCGCCCGTTTATGTCATTCGGCGACTGTGGCTGGATTAGCTCAAGCCTTTGGTAGTGGAGCAATGACCAATTCTATAAAAGAAATTGCCAATGCTTCAGCTATTTATCTTACTGGTTCTAATACAACTGAGAATCACCCCATAATTGCCTTGGAAATAAAAAAGGCAGTTACTAAAAATGGAGCGAAATTAATTGTAGCTGATCCTCGAGAGATTGAACTAGTTAAATATGCAACTTTATGGTTAAGGCAGCGTCCTGGTACGGATGTAGCTTTATTTAATGGATTAATGAATGTAATTATAAATGAAGGATTAGAAGATAAAGAATTTATTGCTCAAAGAACGGAAGGTTATGAAGAATTAAAGAAGACTGTTCTCAAGTACACTCCTGAAATCGTAGAAAAAATAACCGGTGTACCAGCCGAAGATATTAAAAAAGCAGCTCGTATTTATGCTACTGCTCCTACTACTTCTCTAATTTATTCGATGGGAATTACTCAGCATACTACCGGAACAGACAATGTCTTGTCTACTGCTAACCTTGCTATGCTCACCGGTAATGTAGGTAAGGAAAGTGCTGGAGTTAATCCTCTACGCGGGCAAAGTAATGTTCAAGGTGCTTGCGATTTAGGGGCTTTACCTAATGTTTATTCTGGTTACCAAAAAGTTACTGAACCTCAAGTTAAAGAAAAATTTTCTAAAGCCTGGGGAGTTGATTTATCTGACAAAATAGGTTTGACTGTGGTGGAGATTTTAAATGCTGCTTATGAAGGGAAGATTAGAGGCATTTTTGTTATGGCAGAAAATCCGGCAATGTCTGACCCCGATCTCAACCATGCCCGGGAAGCGTTAAAGAGAGTGGAATTTTTAGTAGTATCTGATGTCTTTATGACTGAAACTGCTGAATTGGCAGATGTAATTTTACCAGGAGTTACTATAGCTGAAAAAGATGGAACTATAACTAATACTGAAAGGAGGGTTCAAAGAATAAGAAAGGCTATCGAACCAATAGGGTATTCTAAACCAGAGTGGAAGATCATCTGTGAACTATCCCAAAAGATGGGTTATAATATGAGTTATAATGACCCGAGTGAGATAATGGAAGAGATTGCCTCTCTTACCCCTATTTATGGTGGGATGTATTACCATCGGTTAGATAACGGTGGATTGCAATGGCCTTGCCTTGATGCTAATCATCCGGGAACTAAATATTTACATAAAGATAAATTTACTCGAGGAAAAGGAAAATTTTTTGCGGTAGAATTTAAAGAGGCAGCTGAACTACCGGATGAAGAATATCCCTTTATCTTTACTACTGGACGAGTTTTATATCACTTCCATACCGGAACTATAACTCGGAGGTCTAAAGGATTAAACGAAGTTTATCCCGAGGCATTAGTAGAAATTAATCCCCAAGATGCAGAAGAATTGGGGATTAAAGAGGGAGAATTTGTGGAAGTAGCTTCCCGTCGAGGAAAGATTAGAGCTAAAGTACAAGTTACTGAAAAATCAGGAAAGGGAGTAGTATTTATGAGTTTCCACTTCCATGAAGCTGCTGCCAATCTACTTACCAATGCAGCTCTTGACCCAGTATCTAAGATTCCAGAATATAAAGTTTGTGCTGTTAAAGTACAAAAAATCTCTTAAAACAAAAAATAAAAAAAAGGAGTGAAGAAAGAAATGAACTCAAAAGAGATTCAAGAAGTAAGGAATGTAGAACCAGGTTTTTTAGCCCCAGCCGGAGTAGCCAAGGCGATAATTGGAGTAGGTAAAGCTAAAACCAATTTATCAGTAATGCAGATGATTATCTTAGGTATTCTCGCTGGAGTATTTATTGGTTTTGGTTCAGAATTAGCAACTATGATCAGTTTTGATATGGGTAAATTTATGGGAGTTGGCTTTGCTAAATTTATGTTTGGTAGTGTATTTGCTGTAGGTCTTATTTTAGTGGTAATTGCCGGAGCAGAACTATTTACCGGAAATAATTTAATCTTTGTGAGTGTATTAACCGGCGATGTAAAGTTCAACAAGATGCTAAATAATTGGTTTTGGGTATACATGGCTAATTTTATAGGGTCATTATTATTGGTATGGATTATGTATAGCACAGGGCTTTGGAAGACCGGTGATTTTGGCGTAGGAGCAAAAGCCTTGGCCATTGCTAATGGAAAAGTTAATCTTAGTTGGGGGGCTGCCTTTGCTCGTGCTATTGGTTGTAACTGGTTAGTGTGTTTAGCTGTATGGTTAGCTATTGCCTCTAAAGATGTAGTTGGAAAGATATTTGGCATCTATTTTCCTATTATGGCTTTTGTTGCCAGTGGATTTGAGCATTGCGTTGCTAATATGTATTTTATACCTATGGGATTACTATTGAAAAATAATGCTGATGTGGTAGCAGCCGCTGGCCTTACCAATAAATTAGCCAATCTTACCTGGGGAGGATTTATTGGAAACAATTTAATCCCAGTTACTTTGGGAAATATTGTAGGTGGTGCTTTCTTTGTCTCTACTCTATACTGGGTGGTCTATTTAAAAGGTAAGAAATAATAATACTTTATTTGAATGGTATAAAGAGGGTTATATCTTTTCTTTAATATGAGATGTAACCCTCTTTTTCTTGTCTTCTTAAACACAAGCATGGCTCTTTTATTTAAAAAATATATAATATATAATATATACACTATGATATTATATGTTCAATAATATGATACGGTTGGTTAGTTAGTCAGTTTGCTGGTTATTCGGTTTAAGAATTAAAATTATTTTGATTAAATGTCAGGTAGACGCAGACAGGAATCGATACTCAATAATATATACTCGATATTTTCTTTGTTACTGCTATATTTTTTAATAGTAAAGTGATATGATATAATTTATGAAAATTGATGTAGACAAAGAAGATCTTTCTTTAACTGCAATTATTTTAGCTGGAGGAAAGAGTAGCAGGATAGGTTATAATAGAAATAAATCTATACTTAAACTAAAAGGGGAGTACCTTATTGATATAGTTAGATCAAGGCTTAAATGTGTGGTAGGGAATAATATCATTATAGTTGGACCACCGGAAAAATACCCATTTTATAAACAAGTAATACCTGATTTATTTCCCCAAAATGGTCCTTTGGTGGGTATATATACTGGTTTAAAAGCATCTCCTTCCCAATATAATTTAGTAGTGGGTTGCGATATGCCTTTTTTAGAGGTAAAATTACTCCAGCATATGATAGAGAATATTGATTCTAATGATATAGTTGTTCCTCGTTATGGTGATGGTTATATAGAACCATTATGTGCCCTTTATAGCAGGAGATGTTTGGAGACAATTGAAAGAAATTTAAGGAAGCATATTTTTTCTGTTAGGGCAATTTTTCCTCACTTGAAAGTGAAATTTATTGAGAATGAAGAGATAAGAAGATATGACCCAAAATTTTACTCTTTTTTTAATATCAATTATAAAAAAGATTTAATAGAAGCGGAAAAAATAATTAATAGCCAAAGAGAAAGAAAGAATTGAAAAAAAATCTAAAGTATAAGAAAATTGAAATAGTTCGGATTAAAGATAACGAAAAAGATGAAATTTCTGATATGGTAGTAAGAGAGTCAAATATTGTTATTTTTTTAAATGGGAAAAAGTTGGTTACCCTAAAGGGTTCTCCTGAAAATTATGATTATCTAGGAATAGGATTTCTATATACCTCTGGTATTTTAGAGAAAAAAGGAGATATTTCCTCGGTAGTTGTAGATGAAAAACAAAAATTAATTAAAATAGAGGCGAAAAATATTTATTCACCCTTGGAAGATTCTTTAAGAGATAATTTAATTCCTCGAAGAGCTAATATTGAAGAAGAATTAATAAGTAAATTATTACCTGTAAAGTGTTTTTTAAAAATTAAGGGCGAGATAATATTTAGCTTGATGCATACTATGCAAGAAAAAGCTAAACTTTTTAAACTTACCGGAGGGGTACATAGTTGTGCCTTAGCTGATAAGCAGGGTTCTATAACATTGTTTACCGAAGATATCAGTCGTTATAATACTATTGATAAGATTTTAGGAGAGGTATTTTTAAAGGATATACCGAGAGAAGATGCCATAATATTAACTTCTTGTCGGATAACCTCTGATATTTTAATAAAAATTGCTTTTGCTAAAATACCTATTGTTGTTTCTCGAGCAGCCCCTACAGATAAAGCTGTGGAATTAGCAAAAAAATTGGGGATAACCTTGATTGGCTTTGTCCGAGAAAGGGGAATGAATATCTATACTTATCCTGAGCGTATAGAGTTCTGAGTTCTAATATAGGAGTTTATAATAAGTAAATTATGACAAAAGATGAGATAATTATAGCGATTGATCCAGGAGTAAAAAAGTGTGGATATGCAGTAGTAGATTCTAATTTGAGTGTTCTCCAGAGAGAAGTTACAGTGACTCAAAAGATTGTCGAAAGCATTAAAGAAAGTTTAAGAATTTATAAGATAGAAAAAATTGTTTTGGGAAATGGTACTAATCATAAAAAGATAGAAGAAAAATTAAAAAAATATTTTCCACAAATAAAAATTATTCTAATAGAAGAAGATTTTAGTACCCTGGAGGCAAGAAAAAAGTACTTTGAAGTCCATCCTCCCCGAGGCATTTTTAAATTAATTCCTTTGTCTTTAAGAGTTCCGCCTGGTTATTATGATGATTTTGTAGCGGTTCTCTTGGCGGAAAAGTATTTTAGAAATAGTTGTTAACATTATTTAGTTAACCGGTTGCCCAGTTTTCCAGTTATCCGGTAATTATCGATAATAAATAGTACTTAGACAAGTTTTTACTTCTCGTTTTTCAGTAAGTAAAGGCGTATTGTTATACGCCATCTTACTAATGACTGATTAACTAATCCTTAACTGGCAAACAGGGTAACTGGATAACTGGGTAACTATACATACGCAATAGGAATAAATGGAGGGAACGAAATTGACTAAAGTAAAGGTTTTTACTAATATTTTAAAGGCAAATGAAAATATCGCCCAAAAAAATAGAGATATTTTTGATAAAAACAAAGTTTATACTATTAATCTTATGAGTTCTCCCGGTTCTGGCAAGACCAGTCTTTTAGAAAGAACTATTAATTTAGTTAAAAACGAATTAAAGATTGCAGTATTGGAGGGGGATCTTCAAACCGATAATGATGCTCAAAGGATAAAAAAATATGATATTCCGGTAGTTCAAATAAATACCAATGGAGCTTGTCATCTGGATGCAAATATGGTAGACAGGGCGTTAAAATCTTTTGATTTTAAAGAGATAGACCTTTTTGTAATAGAAAATGTAGGGAACTTAGTTTGCCCCGCGAGTTTTGAGTTAGGAGAACATGATAAAGTAGTAATGGTCAGTACTACAGAAGGTGATGATAAACCTATTAAATACCCGGTTATGTTTCGCAAGGCAAGAGCTCTATTAATAAATAAGATTGATCTGTTGCCCTATACAAATTTTAATATGTCTAAAATTAAAAAAGATGCAATGAATATAAACCCTGAGATGAGAATATTTGAAATTTCTTGTCGAACAGGAGAAGGATTAGGTATCTGGATTGATTGGTTAAAAGGGCAGGTAAAAAAAATAAATTACCGGGTTAACTAATTCCCCAGTTGACCAGTTAATTTAGTCGTTAGATTAAATGTAAGTTTTTAGTTATTAGTTTCGGTTTTCAGTAAGTAAGGACGTATTGCTATATGCCTGTCTTAGTAATGACTGGTTAACTAATCCTTAACCGGTAAACAAGTTAACCGGGTAACTATACCTATGAGATATAAGATACAAATTTAATTTTATACTACAAGTTTACTTAGGAAGTAATTTTTAATGAAGATTAGAGAAAATATAATTATTAGAGGTATTGTCCAGGGGGTTGGATTTCGCCCCTTTATTCATAAATTAATAAAAAACTATAATTTATCCGGTTGGGTACTCAATTCAAATCAAGGAGTAGAGATAGAAGTGGAAGGAGAAGAAGAAGAATTAGATAGTCTTATTGAGGATATTAAAGAAAAACTCCCTCCTTTGGCGAGGATTGAGGAGATAGAAATAGTTAAACTTCCTTTGGTAGGTTATAAAGGATTTTTTATTAAAAAGAGCAAAACGAAAGAAGAAAACAGCCTTGTATTAGTGTCACCTGATATAAGTATATGTAAAGACTGTTTGCAAGAATTATTTGACTCCCAAAATAGACGTTTCCGATACCCTTTTATAAATTGTACTAATTGTGGTCCTCGTTTTACCATTATCAAAGACATTCCCTATGATAGAGAAAAGACTACAATGAGTGCATTTAAGATGTGCCCCCAATGTCAGAATGAGTATGATAATCTGGAAGATAGAAGATACCATGCTCAACCTAACGCTTGTGCTCACTGTGGCCCACAGGTATTTATATATAATAGAGATGGAAAAATAATAAAAAATGTTAATCCCATAGAACAAGCTGTCAAATTCTTGAAAGAAGGGAAAATCGGTGCAATTAAAGGGTTAGGTGGCTTCCATCTTGCTTGTGATGCTACCAATGACCAGACGGTCTTAAGATTACGAAATTTAAAAAAAAGAGAGGCCAAACCTTTTGCCTTAATGTCTTTTAATTTAGAAAAAATTGAACAATATTGCGAGGTTGAAAAAGAGGAAAGAGAACAGTTGGAAAGCCGAGCTCGACCAATAGTCCTGCTAAAAAAGAAAAGAGATAGTATAATCTCCTCATTTGTAGCTCCCAACAATAATTATTTAGGGGTAATGTTACCTTATACACCTCTTCATTATCTCTTACTAAAGGATACTTTTTCCGCCTTAGTTATGACCAGTGGGAATTTTAGTGAAGACCCCATAATTTGTGATAATCAAGAGGCTTTAGAAAAATTAGATAAGGTAGTTGATTTTTTTCTTTTATATAATCGGGAAATATTTAACCGTTGTGATGATTCCATAATAAAAATTATGAACCATCATAGTGTTTTTTTTCGAAGGGCTCGAGGGTATGTTCCCGATCCCATAACCATTGATTTTAGGTTGAAAGAAGTCTTAGCTGTGGGGGCGGAATTAAAGAATACTATTTGTTTCTCTAAAGGAAGGTATATTTTTCCAAGTCAATATCTGGGAGATTTAAAAAATCTTGGAGCTTTAAACTTTTTTAAGGAATCGATAGAGAAATTAGGAAAAATATTTAGAATGAATCCCCAAATCATTGCTTGTGATTTACACCCAGATTATCTTTCTACAAAATATGCAGAAGAAATTGGAGCTAAGAGGGGGATAGAAGTAGTTAAAATCCAGCACCATTATGCCCATATAGCAAGTTGTATGGTGGAAAATGATATTAGAGAAAGAGTGATTGGGGTAGCTTATGATGGTACAGGTTATGGAGATGATGGTAAGATTTGGGGAGGAGAATTTTTGTTATGTGATTTTAAAAAATATTTTCGAATAGGTCATTTAAGATATTCTCCTTTACCTGGAGGAGATAAAGCTATTGCAGAACCCTGGAGAGTGGCCTACGGTTACTTATATTCTATTTATGGTAAAAAGGCAAAAGAGCTTAGAATAGATTTTATCCAAAGGCAGAATCATAATATATTATCAATTATAGAAAAAATGATTGACCAGAAAATAAATTCACCCCTTACTTCAAGTTGTGGACGTTTATTTGATGCCATATCTGCCTTGATTGGCGTAAGAGATAAAGTAAGTTACGAAGGGCAGGCTGCGATGGAAATGGAAGCAATTTGTGTTTCTGGAATCGAAGAAGGGTATAAGTTTGATATTTATAAAGAAAATAAAGAATTTATTATCAATCCTGAAAATATCTTTAAAGAAATTATTTGTGATCTTAAAAATGGAGCGAGCAAAGGGGTGATTGCTGCCAAATTTCATAATACCGTAGCTGATTTTACTGGGGATTTATGTGTTAAAATAAGAGAGATAACCAATCTCAACAAAGTTGCCTTAAGTGGGGGAGTATTCCAAAATCGTTATTTAACAGAAAGAATTATTTCCCATTTGGAGAAAGAGGGTTTTCAAGTATATATTCAACGAAAGGTACCTCCTAACGATGGAGGAATATCTTTGGGACAGGCAGTAATAGCAGGAAGTAAATAACGTATCGAGTATCAAGCATCGAGTGGAGAAAAGAAGTTAGGAACCTGCGAAGCCTGTCCTCGACCTGATCGGGGAGCAGGAATCCAGAGCATTTCTACCCACATATATGAATTAAATTGACTGGTAAACTAGGTAACTAGTTAAATGATGTAATTGATAGATCGAAAAATTGCTTAATCGGGCAATTGGTCAATTATGTTACTGACCGCGTTTATAGGGGGAAAAGAAAATGTGTTTAGCAATACCGGGAAAAGTTAAAAAAATATTTGATGATAATACAGCAGAAATAGAAATTGGGGGCATTATCAAAAGGGCGAACTTAGAGCTAATTCCTCAAGTTTCGGTCGATGATTATATACTTTTACATGCTGGTTTTGCCATTGAAGTTATTGACCAAAAAGAAGCTTTAAAGATATTTAAGGCGTGGGAAGGAAAGATAGATTGAAATATATTGATGAATACAGAAATAAAGAGATAGCCCAAAATATCCTTTGGCAAATTAAAAGTATTTCCCAAAAAAAGATTAACCTGATGGAGGTTTGTGGGAGCCATACTGTTTCCATATTTAGGAATGGTATAAGAAAGATATTACCCCCAAATATTAATCTTATCTCAGGACCAGGTTGCCCAGTTTGCGTAACTCCTATTCAATATATTGATGAAATTATTGCGTTTTCTCGGAAAGATAATTTCATTATAACTACTTTTGGAGATATGATTAGAGTACCAGGTTCCAATTCTACATTAGAAAAAGAAAAAGCCAATGGTTCTGATATAAGAATTGTATATTCCACTTTGGATGCCTTAAAAATTGCCTATGATAATCCTTTCAAAAATGTTGTCTTTATGGGAGTAGGGTTTGAAACCACTTCTCCCACTATAGCCAGTGTTATTTTAAAAGCAAAAGAAGAAAAGATAAATAATTTTTCAGTATTATGTGTGGCTAAAATTATGCCTCCGGCAATGAAGTCTTTATTAGATGCAGAAGAAGTAAATATTGATGGCTTTATTTGTCCTGGGCATGTAAGTGCAATCATCGGAAGTAAGCCTTATAGTTTCATTGCCTCCCAGTATAATATTCCCTGTGTTATTAGCGGATTTGAACCTTTAGATATTTTGCAAACTATTTTTATGTTAGTAAAGCAAATAGAGAAAAATAAGGCAAAAGTAGAAATTCAATATAAAAGAATAGTTAAGCCAGAAGGCAATAAAATAGCCTTAGAGAAAATAAATCGAGTATTTAAAATAGTTGATTCTGAATGGAGGGGAATGGGTAAAATTCCTCTAAGTGGCTTAGAAATAAGAGATAAATATGAACAATTTAATGCTCGAAAATTTAGTATTTCAGTAGAAAGGCCAAAAGAAATTAGTGGATGTCGTTGTGGAGAAGTCTTGAGAGGAATAATAATCCCTCCCGAATGTCCACTCTTTGGGAAGATTTGTACACCAGAAGACCCAAAAGGTGCTTGTATGGTTTCTAGTGAAGGAACCTGTGCCGCGTATTATAAATATAATTAGTCAATCAGTCGTTAGTGAATAGCATTTAGTAACGGATAGTGCAGAGCGTACAGCGTTTAGCGTATAGTATATAGCGAAAAACGAAAAGTGCAAAATGCAAAGCCATAGCTCAAAATCTAAAATTTAAATATGTAATATCGTATATTGAGCTTTACCGATCTTTTCTTGTATGCTATATTGCAAAATAAAAAACTAAATAAGCAAAAAACAGAATTTAGAACTTGATATTGAGAAAAAAAGTTTTAAGTTTTAAATTATGATCTTTCGCTTTTCGTTTTAAATTTTTAGTTATATACTGAAAACTGTAAACCAATAAGCAGTATTAATGCTAACGACTGGTTATGAAAGGAAAAATTAACAATGAAAGAAGAAAAAATATTGCTGAGTCATGGTAGTGGAGGGAAACTATCTTATAATTTGACTAAAGATTTGTTTTTAACTAATTTTGACAATCCTTATTTAAAAAAACTTGATGATGGAGCCATTTTAAATATTAATGGTTTAAAATTAGCTTATACTACTGATTCTTATACAGTAGACCCTTTGTTTTTTAATGGAGGAAATATTGGAGAGTTAGCGGTTTATGGCACTGTTAATGATTTAGCGATGTGTGGAGCAGAGCCTTTATACTTAAGTAGTTCTTTTATTATTGAAGAGGGATTTTCTTTTAGCCTATTAGAGAAGATTGTTTCGAGCATAAAGAAAGCATCATTAGTTGCTCAAGTGGATATAGTTACTGGAGATACTAAAGTAGTGAATAAAGGATCAGCAGATAAAATATTCCTTAATACTAGCGGGATTGGAATAATAAAAGAGGGAATAAATATCTCGGGGAATAATGCCCAAGTGGGAGATTTAATTATAATAAATGGGCCTATAGGTAATCACGGAATTGCAGTTTTATCAGAAAGGGAAGGTTTAAAATTCGACACCGCTATTAAAAGTGATACTGCACCGCTATCAACTTTAGTTTCAGATATGCTGGAGGTTAGTAGAGATATTCATGTTTTGAGAGATCCTACACGTGGGGGGTTATCGACTACTTTAAATGAAATAGCTTTATCCTCAAAAGTGGGAATAGAGATAGACGAAGAAAAAATTCCAGTTGAAGAAGAAGTAAAGGCAGCTTGTGAAATACTAGGTTACGACCCCTTATATTTGGCCAATGAAGGAAAATTGGTAGCTTTTGTCTCTTCAGAAGTAGCTTCAGAAGTATTGAAAAAGATGAGAAAGAATAAATATGGTAAGGAATCGAAAATTATTGGGAGAGTAACCAAAAAGTCTGAAGGAATAGTTTATCTTAATACCACTATCGGGGGGAAGAGAATAGTTGATATGTTAATGGGAGAACAATTGCCCAGAATATGTTAATCAATTTAACAATTGTCCAATTAAATATTCAACAGTATATGGTTAGGTTATGGTATACTACATTTAGCGTATACAATATTAGTTACCCGATTACCCGGTTCACCAGTTAAGGTTAGTTAACTGAATAATTAAAATCGTATTTTATGAAATTATCTAGAATTTTTGGTTCACAATATACAAGTATTATTTTTGTAGGGGTTGAATTTATTCGACCCGAGTTTTATGGGATTGATAAACTAAGCTCCTTGTCATTCCTATAAAACTTGTAACTCGGAACTTATTACTTGTTACTCATTACTTATCACTGTATTTTAACTAGCCAACTAATGCAATTGGTAAATTGGTGAATTTATATAAAGGTGGTTATAAATATGAAAAAGAATAAAAAAAGTGCTTATGTTAGATTAGCGCGAGAGACGATTGAAAATTATGTAAAATATGGGAAGATTATTTCTCCTCCCCAAGATTTACCCACTGAAATGATTAATAAAAAGGCAGGGGTATTTGTTTCCCTAAAAAAATTTGGTAATTTAAGAGGTTGTATCGGAACTTTTATGCCCACTCAGGAAAATATAGCCCAGGAAATTATAAAGAATGCTATTAGTGCTGCTATTGATGACCCTCGTTTTTCTCCGGTAACCGTTTCTGAATTAGAAGACTTGTCTATTTCAGTGGATGTTTTAACTGCTCCGGAAGAAGTTAAGGATATTTCTCAGCTTGACCCCAAGAAATATGGAGTAATTGTTAGCAGCGGTTACAAAAAAGGTTTATTATTACCTGATTTAGAGGGAGTGGATACAGTAGAAGAACAGATTGATATTGCCAAACGTAAAGCCGGAATTTATCCTGATGAAAAAGTAAAATTATATCGCTTTGAAGTGAAAAGATATCATTAGATTAGTTAAATGGTTAATTGGTTACCTGGTTAGCTAGTTAAGAAAATAAAAGATAAAAATCAGTAGCCAGGAGCCAGAAGTCAGAATCTAGAATAATAAATAACTTAAAGCAAAAAAGAAAAGAGCTGATAAAATTAGTATTTCGCATGTATAGTTATCCGGTTTACCGGTTGAGGATTAGTTAATCAGTCGTTAAGTAAGACAGACATATTGCAATGGGTCACTACTTACTGAAAACCGAGAACTAAAAACTTCTTTTTTTCTTGTATTTTTAACCAATTAACCAGGTAACCAACTAACCAGCTAACTGGCGAACAAGTTCGCCATGAGAGGTGATTTTTAAATGAAAGAGGCAATGTTTTATAAATTAATCGACAAAGATAAAGGTATTATCAAATGTCTGCTTTGTCCTAAAGAATGCCTGATAAAAAAAGGCCAGCTTGGATTTTGTCGGTCTAGGAAAAATATAGATAATAAATTATATTCTTTAATCTATAGCAAAGTTTCTTCTTATGGGTTTGATCCTATTGAAAAAAAACCCTTATATCATTTTTGCCCTGGAACCTCAATTCTTTCTTTAGGAACAGTAGGCTGTAGTTTTTCTTGTTCCTTCTGTCAGAATTGGACCATTTCCCAGGGAACCATTGAAAATGTTTCAGTAGAAGAACTATCTCCTGAAGAAGCAGTACAATTAGCACTCGATAATAATTCTCCAGGAATTGCTTATACTTATTCTGAACCTTTAATCTGGTATGAATATGTTCTTGATACTGCCAAATTAGCTAAAAAAAATAATTTGAAAAATATATTGGTTACCAATGGATTTATTAACCAGGAACCTCTCCTTAAACTTCTTCCCTTTATAGATGCTTTAAATATTGATCTTAAATCATTCCGAAATTCTTTTTATCAAAAATATTGTCAGGGGAGTCTTGCCCCTGTATTACGGACTATTGAAATTGCAAAATCTTATTCTCATATAGAGATTACTAATTTGATTATTCCTGGATTAAATGATCAAGAGGAGGAGATCAAAGGATTAGTAAATTGGGTTGCATCCCAGGGGGAGAATATACCTCTACACTTTTCCCGATATTTTCCTTGTTATAAGATGAATATCGAAGCAACACCAATTTCAACTCTATATAAAGCTCGAGATATTGCTCAGAAAAAATTAAAATATGTTTATATAGGGAATATCTGGGACGACGAGGCTAACACCACTTATTGTGGCAATTGTAAGAGGGTTCTAATAAAACGTACAGGGTATAATATTATTAATTTAGGTTTAGATAAAGATGGAAAATGCAAATTTTGTGGTGAAAAGGTAGCTCGTCTTTAGATACTAATGATTATTTCTTGGTAAATAAAAGTATAGAGATATGAGATTGTCATTTATTCTCATTTCTCATTTCGTAAGTTGATATTTAACTATCTCTTCTGTTATATTTTTCTTTAGCTGGATATTTATCTTTTGTTTCATAGGAAACATCTATTTTTTATAATAATAAAGGACTTCATTTTATCTCTAATATTTCACCACAAGTCACAAAATTGGAACAGTAAAGGCTTAAGTACAAAAATTAAGAGAGGGTAATTATTATATTATGCATAAAAAAGCTGTCAGATTAGTTTTAACCTTCTTCGTGCTCATGAGTTTCTGGTTGGTTCTCAGCCAAAATCTTCAACCAACTTCGTTGCTCGTTGGTGCCCTTTTTTCGCTTCTGGCTGCCTTATTGAGTTACGATTTCTTTATCAAGCCAGATGAGGGAATACGCGGTGGAACTATTCGAACTATCTGGCTGTTACTTATTTATTTTTTTGTTCTACTTTATGAGATGTTTCTTGCCAGCATTGATGTAGTCCATCGAGTTATAACTATGGATATCAACCCAGAGGTGGTTATGATAAAGACAGATATAAAATCAGATTTAGGTATCGTGCTATTAGCAAATTCTATAACCCTAACACCTGGTACTATCACCATCGATATCGAAGGTGATCGTCTTTATGTCCACTGGTTGTATGCACGTACAACCCATTTTGGGCATGCAGCAGAGTTGATCAAAGGGCGATTCGAATACTGGTTAGGGAGAATATTTATATGACCGCTGTGACCATTATCATTGCTGTATTAGGGATAACTGCTTCACTTACTCTTTATCGGGTCATTTTTGGGCCTACACCATGGGATAGACTAATAGCCGTTAATCTTATCTCGTCTAAAGTAGTTATGATCATGGTAGCTGCTGCAGTATTCTTCGAACGAAGGATATATCTGGATGTTGCACTGGTATACGCTATTATAGGTTTTGTAAGCATAATCGCTATTAGTAAGTTTTTAGAAGGTGAGGATACCAACAGAAAATGATAGCTTACCTATTTATATTTCTGGGATTAGTTTTTATATTTTTTGGTACACTAGGAATCATTCGCTTTCCTGATATTTACACTCGGTTACAGACTAGCTCAAAATGCGATACCGCAGGTGCCGTCGCGTTGCTTGTCGGTTTGATGGTGAGGGAGGGTTTAGATTCATTATCCTTAAGGATATTAATAATATTGGTGTTTTTATTGTTGACTAACCCGGTAGCCTCACATGCCATAGCACGCTCTGCTGCCATCAGAGGGATAAAGCCATGGCGGAAGAAAAAGAAATGTTAAAGGGGGTAGCAGATTAGAGCTGCGAAATTATGCTAATTGTATTCTTGATAATGTTACCTGTGCTTGCTTTAGTAGCACTTGAAATTAAGAACCTATTAAGTGCAGTAATAGTATTGTCTGCATTTAGTCTGGTGTTATCTTTGATATTTTACTATCTACACGCACCTGATGTGGCTATTGCTGAGGCAGCGATAGGCTCCGGATTTGCTACAGTCATATTCCTGATCGCTATCAAGAAGAGAGGGATGCTTGTCATGTTAACCTATCCTCATAGCCGCTTTTTCTATTATGATGATAAGGGTCGGCCAGCGGGTTTCGATTACGATATTTTATCACTATTTGCCAGAAAATTAGGTATCGAGTTGGAGGTCAGATGTGTTCAGGATTGGCAAGAGCTCATCCCGCAGCTCATATCAGGCAAAGGAGATGTTATAGGTGCCGGTATGACTCGCCTGGATGAGCGCATGAAGCATGTCTCTTTCTCTGATGGCTATTTCCCAACTAAAGTAGTTATCGTAACTAATATAGAGAACACCGCATTGAATTCTCTAAGCGATTTAAAGGGTAAAATTGTTACCTCCGTAAAAGACACCTCCTATCTCTCTGCATTACAATCAATTGAAGGCATTAAAATTGATACTAACTTCTCTGACCCAAACACATTATTACAAGCAGTATCTGAAGGCAGAATCAACGCCGTTGCTGTTGACTTACCAGAGGCATTAATAGGGCACATATTTTATCCCAACCTGAAAACTATTGATACCATTACTGACTTACAACAGTACGGCTATGGTGTATCTAGAGATAAGCCAGAGCTATTAGCTGAATTGAATTCTTTCTTAAAAGAGATCAACGAAGATGGTACTTACCAAAAGGTATACAAAAAATACTTTCATTGAATAATATGTTACGGAGTGGATGTTCAAAGAAATGAAAAAAGTTTTTTTTATTATTATAATACTGGTAATGACCATATTATTTATCTTGTCTGTTGATATTGAATATGGCAATCCAAAGAACTCGGATGTCGCTAATTACTATATCGATCAAGGTCTTCACGATACCGGTGCAATTAATCTGGTTGCGGCCATATATCTTGGTTATCGTGCTTATGATACCCTAATAGAGACAATAGTCTTATTTGTGGCAGTAGTAGGAGTTGTATTCTGTTTGCGGGGGAAAAGATAGATGGGGAGCTCAAAGATAATTAAAACCATAGCCCAAAAGCTATTTCCTTTCATCGTGCTTTTTGGATTTTATCTGATATCACATGGACATCTATCGCCAGGCGGTGGTTTTCAAGGTGGAGTTGTGCTAGGTACAGCTATAATACTTTTAGCGCTTTCACATAGCATAGAGCAAACGGAAAAGAAATTTAAGAGTAGATGGCTAAACATGTTGGAGAAGTTAGGGATATTAACCTTAATCTTTTTAGGTTTTCTGGGTATATTTCTGGGTTACTCCTTCCTTGGTAATTTTCTGCCATTGGGTAAACCAGGCCAGATTACCAGTGGTGGGTTGATGTTGTTTTTTAATATAGCTATCGGTATCAAAGTAGCCGCAGGTGTTTCGGTTATATTCTATGCATTAGTTAGATATAGAGGTGAAATATGACTCCCATAAATATTAGCCTTTTAGTTTTTATGATTGGTTTGTATGGAGTAATGAGCAAGAATAATCTGATTAAAAAGATCATAGGGCTAACCATAATGAATAGTAGTATTGTACTATTTTTCATAAGTATCGGCTACAGGAAAGCTGGTTTGGCGCCAATATTAGAGAAAGGGACGACTGGCGGTATCCCCACCATTATAGTTGTTGACCCACTACCTCAAGCACTGATGCTTACTGCAATTGTGATCGGTATGTCTATAACTGCTTTAGCATTAGCGCTGATTGTGAGAATTTATGCAAGATATAAAACTTTAGACATTCAACAACTCTCAAAGGAGCGATAATTATTTGGCAATTCATATCCCTATCTTAATCATAATATCACCGCTTCTGTCTGCATTTCTTGTATTGCTTACCAGGAAATATAAAATTATATTAGCGACTACTAGTATCATAATTTCAATCCTGTTTATATCGACACTCTCATCTCGCATTCTATCTGGTGATAAAGTAACATACCATCTTGGAGGCTGGCGAGGCCCATTAGGCATCAGTTTGGTAGTAGATGAGCTAAGCCTTTTCTTCTCTTTAATAGTACTGGGTTTAGGACTATTAGTGATTATATATTCTATACCTGAAAGGCGTTATGGCAGAACATATTATTTTTTGCTGCTTATTTCGTTAAGCAGTATGATCGGTATCAGTTATACGGCTGATATATTTAATATGTACGTCTTCTACGAGCTTTTGTCACTTGCTGTGTATTTACTTATTGCCTATAACAAGAAAGGGATGGCTTTAAGGGCTAGCTTTAATTACCTTATTATGGGGGGTGTGGGGCTATCTTTTTTTCTTTTGGGAATCGGCTTTCTTTATGCTATTACTGGCACATTGGATATATACCATATAGCTGAGCGGCTGCCGGTTGCATTTGATTCCAGCACGCGGATGGTGATCATGTCCTTGGTGCTTATAGCTACTGGCATGGGTATAAAAATAGCTGTGTTTCCTCTTCACAGCTGGTTGCCAGATGCACATTCTATGGCACCATCACCTATTAGTGCATTGCTTTCCGGTATTACCGTAGAGATAGGCATTTACTGTTTGATTAGAGTAATCTATAGCCTATTCAGTACAGAAACGTTTTCTACTATTATTAGTAGTAGCCATACTATACTAATAGTTCTGGGTGTAGTTACACTTTTATTTGGTGCCGGTATGGCACTGGCACAAACAGATTTGAAACGATTGTTGGCATATTCAACTATTAACCAGATTGGAATTATATTTATCGGATTAGGTATTGGAACCGAGTTGGGACTTACTGGTGCGCTATTTCATGTTCTGAACCATGCTATAATGAAAGGTGCTCTATTCTTTTGTGCAGGCATAATGATTGCTAAGGCTGGTACAAGAGATGTGCAAGGGCTCAGTGGTTTTAATAGACAACAGCCGTCTATAGTTTTTGCCTTTACCATAGCTTCTTTAGGTATGATCGGTATACCACCTACCAACGGCTTTGTGAGTAAGTGGCTGATATGCTTAGCAGCTGTAGAGGCTGGCTACACTGTTCTTGCAGTGATTATACTTATGGCGAGTGCGATCACTGCTGCATATTATTTTCGGGTGATACAAGTGCTTTTTAGTGGTCCATCAAAACAGGGTCCTGTGCTTATCCATGAAGGAGGACAGATGATTCATGAAGGTAATTTTTTTAGAACCTGGACAATTTACATTTTGGTGGCTGGATGTCTATTACTTGGGATTGTACCGGCTCTGGGCATCTCCATGGTAAAACCAGCAGTAAGCTTACTCTTATCCCATGTCATCCCGTAAAAAATAAGTTTATCTATAAAGATATTATCTAAAGGCGGTGAATTCCGGTTTTGAACTCTAATCTTCCACTTTTAGCTGTAATTATACCTTTCTTCCTGGCTATAATTATAGTATCTTTCGTCAGAGAGCGATTTTATAGAGCTCAACAGCTTCGACTAATACTAATTATTATATTTATTGCAGCGATTACAATGGCTTGTTTACTTGGACTCATGTTATCTACCATTCTTAAAGGAAACACAATTTGTAGCACTTTTTGGCCACAGATGTCTCCCTTTGGACTATGTCTTCAGGTAGATGGGTTAAGTATTATTATAGCTTTAGTTGGCTTCTTGTTATGGCTTGCGGTTTCTATATATTCTATAAGCTATATCAAAACCGATCTGGTTAGGTATTATTCTTTGTTATTAATTTTACTGGGAGCCGTTCAAGGCACGGTATTAGCCAAAGATCTTATAAACTTCTACGTGTTCCTCGAGATAACGACTGTGACTACATATTTTCTCATAATACATAAAAGAAGTACTGTCGCGTTAAAAGCTGGTTACAAGTATATACTCATGAATTTAATCGGCGCTTTTCTTATTTTATTCTCTATTATTTTGGTTTATGTAGATACGGGTAGCTATGAAGCAATTATGGTTACCAAGTCTGGCGGTATTATAGTACCTGTACTATTCTTATTGGGTTGCTTTGTTAAAGCTGGTGCAGTCCCACTACACATCTGGCTGCCGGATGCACATCCTGCTGCACCGTCGTCGGTCAGTGCATTTCTATCCGGTATGATGATAAAGATAGGTGCTTATGGCATAATAAGGTTTATCTTTCCCATATTGAACTTCAATTTACCTGCTACCAACTTTGGAGAGCTATTAAGTTTACTAATTATGTCTATAGGTGTAGCTTCTATGTTAATAGGCGTACTCTTGGCTTTGTTGCAAACAGATGTTAAGCGATTATTAGCATATCACAGTATAAGCCAGATGGGATATATTCTCTTGGGTATAGGGTTGGGCACTAAGCTTGGTTTGGCTGGCGGGTTGTATCACTTGGTGAACCATACCATGTTTAAGGGATTGCTATTCCTGTGTATGGGTGCAGTTATCTATTCGACCGGTACGAGGGAGCTTAATAATTTAGGTGGCTTATGGAAGAGGATGCCGATAACAACATCCACCTGTATTGTTGCTGCCTTAGCTATTTCAGGTATGCCCCCGTTTAATGGGTTTGCAAGCAAGAAACTGCTTGCCGAAGCCGCAACCAATTATAACTATATACTTAAATTTGTCATGATGACCACTGCGGCACTAACCTTTGCCTCGTTTCTTAAATTAATAAGCTATACCTTTTTCGGTGAACTTAAGAAGCAGTTGATAACAGTTAAAGAAGTACCGCTGTTAATGCAGTTGCCTATGATAGTACTAGCTATTTTATGTGTGTTTTTGGGAATAAATGCACAATTTGTACTGGAACGTTTTATAGAATTTGCGATAGCTGGGATAGTTCAGCCTCGATCAATTTTACAGATAAAATTCTGGACTCGAGGTACAGTTTTAGATGCTTTATTTATAATAACTTTAGGTTTCGTTGCTTATATTGCGGCTTCAAAGCTGGGGTTAATAGGTCGGAAAAAGAAAGAATTTGAGATAGGAAGTTTTACGGCAAAACTGGTCAAGTATTTAAGTGTGGATAGAATTTATTGTAATGTTGCTATATTGATAGGCAAGTTATGTAAGAAGCTCGACCGTGTATACCCACGAGATTTGAATATACACCTATCCTGGGTGTTACTGACTTTAATTGCATTGTTTGTGACATTATTTTTCGTATTAGTTTAGTTTTTCTATATTTTTCTCTTTTTGCCTTATAGCTGATATTTCCTCAAAATATTAGTAGCCAATTAATTAGTTAACCCGTTTACCGGTTACCTGGTTAGCCAGTTGTAAGATAAAAGATAAAACCGTAGGACAGGTGTTCCGCCTGTCTATATAAATGTGGCTTGATTTATCATGCTCGCCTGTTTCTTCTGTCATTTCAGCGAAGGTAGGAATCAAGAGCATTTTTACCCACATATATGAATTAAATTAACTGGCTAACTGGTAAACTAGGTAACCGGCTAACTAGTCTTTATCCTAACCAACTAACCAGTTAACTAATTAAGATATCTCAAATAGACATAAATCGAAGCGATGATGAGATTAATTATAACCAAAGGAAGGGATACTTTGGCAAAATACCAGAAGGGGATAGGTTGATTATTTTTTTCGGCAATGTCAGCAACCACTAAGTTAGAAGCTGTCCCAATTAGGGTACCATTAGCTCCAATATTCGCTCCCAAAGCAAGCGCCCACCATAGTACAGTAATGGCAGTAGACTCAAGATGATGGGAAATGTTTTCAATTATCGGAATAGTTAAGGCTACAATAGGGATATTATCAAAAAAGGAAGATGTAAAAGTGGATACCCCTAATATGGTGAAACTTAAAAGATTTATACTTCCTTTAGTAAGATTTAAGAGTTTAGAAGAGATCACTTCAATTAATCCATTTTCCACAAGAGTCCCCGCCAAGACATTTAAGCCAATTAGAAAGAAAATTATCCTCCAATCAATTTGAGCATAAATTTCATCTGGTCTATCCTGACTAATGATTAGTAAAATCATTGCACCTGATAAATAAATTATGGCTAGATTTAGATTAATTATATGGGAAAAGAAAGATGCTATAAGAGCAATACTTAGGATTAATAAAGAATTATTAAATAGAGCAGGATTAGTAATAGCCTTTTTTTCATCAATTTTATTAAGGCGCGAAATAATTTCTGGTGGTATATTATTCTTTTTAAGAGTATCTTTAAAAAGATTAATGAGATAAAATATATTTACTATTACAAGTATTAACGATATTGGAGTCATATGGAATATAAAATCATAAAAATTAAGATTAGCAGCAGATCCTATCATGATATCGACTGGAGTCCCGATATAAGTCGCTAATCCACCGATGTTGGCAAAGATAATTTCAGAAATAAGAAAAGGTAAAGGGGATATTTCTAAGATATGGGTAATGGCCAGTGTAATATTTGCTAAAAAGAGCAAGGTGGTGATTTCATCTAATACAGAGGAGAGGAAGCCGGCTAATAAAGAGAGAGAGATTAAAAGGACCAAAGGATTTCCCTTACTATATTTGGTAGTTTTTATAGCTAAATATTGAAATATCCCACTCTCTTTTGCTATTATAGTAAAGATCATCATTCCAATGATAATTCCCAATTTATTAAAATCTACATAGGTGATAGCCTTGTCAAAGCTTATTAGTCCTAAAACAATAGTTAAAATTGCCCCAAAAAAAGCAGATGTTGTTCTAATTCTACGGTTGGTAAATATTAAAAAGTAAGTTATAATTAGTATAATTAAACTTAGGATTAATTTAGTCATTTTTATGTCTCCTAAAGTGCTTTTTTATCCATACCATAATTTGCTATACAAATATATTTATATAATAATATAAGAAGGAAAAGATTGTCAAAATACAACACTTTTTCTAAAAAGAAATGTATTTGGACAATCTTGTTAAAAAAGGTATTATATAAAACTAAAGAAAAAATATTCAAAGACCTAGAGGTTTCAAGAGAGTAGACTCCTCTGGTAATCTTATTTTTAAATATAACTGTAAAAGGAGAAACGGCAGATGATGGGAGATTTTATATTTGGAACATTTTCCAAAAATATTGGAATTGATTTGGGCACCTCTACTACCTTAGTATTTGTTAAGGGCAAAGGAGTGGTTCTGTATGAGCCCTCGGTGGTTGCAATTGAAGAAGGTGGTAATAAGATATTAACAGTTGGGGAAGAAGCAAAAAGAATGGTAGGTCGAACTCCGCGAGGTATATTAACGGTTAGACCTTTAAAAGAAGGAGTAATAGCTGATTTTGAATTAACCGCTGAAATGTTAAAGTTTTTTATTAAAAAAGTTCATATTCGTAATCGTTTTGTAAAGCCAACTGTAATTATTTGTGTTCCTTCGGGGGTTACTGAAGTAGAAAAAAGAGCGGTATCAGAAGTTGCTTATCAATGTGGAGCTCGACAAGCTTTTTTAATAGATGAACCAATAGCGGCAGCTATTGGAGTAGGACTACCTATATTTGAACCAATGGGGAATTTAATACTTGATATAGGAGGGGGAACTTCTGAGGTGGCAGTTATCTCCTTGGGCGGGATAGTAGTGAATGAGTTAACTAAAATTGCTGGAGATTATATAAATTCTACAATTGAAAAATACATTAAACAAGTGCATAATTTATATATTGGTGAATTGACTGCTGAGCGTCTTAAAATTAATCTATCTAATAATGGGGAAAATGAAGAAGATAAAAATTATGGGATTAGCGGAAGAGACAGATTAACCGGTCTACCTAAGATAATTAATATCTCCAAAGATGAATTAAGAGAAGCTTTGTCTGAACCTATAAGAACAATTGCCAATACAGTACGGTTAAGTTTGGAGAAGACCCCTCCAGAGTTAGTTGCTGATATCTTAGACAAGGGTATAATTATGACTGGTGGAGGCTCGTTGTTATCAGGATTATCAGTGCTTTTACAAGAAGAAATGGGCATTGCTACTTTTATATCTTCAGAGCCACAATATTGCGTAATTAAAGGAATAGGAAAAGCATTAGAGGATATAAATTTTTACCAAAGAGTTTTAATTAAAGCAATTAGAGGAATTTGAATTAATCGATAGTGGTTAGTGAATAGTATATAGTGTAAAGCGTGTAAAACGAAAAATTAAAATAGTATCTCCTACGGACTCGCAAGTCGCAACTTGTACCTGTAATTTTAATCGGTAAATCGGTGGATTGGGGAATAGGAAAATTGAGGAAATTTATTTATCGGAATAACCCCTGGTTAATTTTAATAATTTTAATCATCATAACTTTATTTATAATGACCGTAGATTATCATGGCAAGATGTATCTAAAGTGGTTAGAAAGTATTGTGCTAAGAGCATTTTCTCCAATTAATCGAGGAATAAGTTTGGTTATGATTAATATAAAGAATTATTTTGACTCGATAGCTGATTTCCAAAGAATAGAAGAGGAAAACAAAGAATTGAAAGAGAAAATTGAATCCGTTCTTCACGAAAATGCTATATTACAAGAAAAATTAATAGCTTATGATAGATTAAAAAAATTATTAGAACTTAAGGAATCTTTTTCTTATGAAATGATTCCTTCTTTAGTGATTAGCCGTGAACCGGGGAATTGGTTTAAAAGTATAATTATTAATAAAGGGAAAGCTGATGGAATTGAAGAAAATATGGCAGTTGCTACTTATCAAGGATTGGTTGGTCGGGTAATTAGCGTTAGTTCTCATAACTCAAAGGTGTTATTAATATTAGACCAACGGAGTGCTGTAGGGGGTATGGTTCAGAGGTCGAGAGATATTGGAGTAATAAAAGGGACAGAAAGTAATTATTGCTATATGGAATACCTCTCTCAAGATGCTGATGTGAAAATCAATGATATAATAATTACTTCAGGGTTTGGCAGTGTTTTCCCTAAAGGGATTAGGATAGGTAGAGTGGTGGTGGTTAAAAAGGAAAAACATAACCTATTTCAAGAAGTTATAATAAAACCCGAAGTAGATTTTACCAAATTAGAGGAAGTATTTGTAGTTAAAAAACCTGAATAGAACTTTAAGAGAAGGCCTTGCGCTATCTGATATAATATGAGATATGGTTTTTGACGCGATGCGCGATATCAATTCAAGAGGAGGAGTTATCATTTTTAAAGTAATAAAATTAGAAAATGGTTTAAGGATCATAGTAGAAGAGATGCCTTATATGAAATCAGTGGCAATTGTTTTTGGAGTAGGAGTGGGTTCAAGATATGAGGAGGACCATCACCAGGGTATTTCACATATTATTGAGCATATGTTATTCAAAGGGACCAAAAAGAGGAAGAATACTTTAGAAATATCTCAAACCATAGAAAGTATTGGGGGAGAAATAAATGCTTCTACGTCCAAGGAGATTACCCAGCTATATGTAAAAGTTCCTCAGGAGCAATTTAATATTGCTTTTGATGTGCTAGCTGATATAATATTAAATTCCCTGATAAGAGAAGAAGATCTTTGTAAAGAAAAAAACATAATTATCGAAGAGATAAAAAAATATGAAGATATACCAGAGGAATTAGTTGAGATCTTGCTGGATAAGATAATGTGGAAAGATCACCCTCTGGGAAGGCCTATCCTTGGAAATGTTAAGAGTGTGGGCAATATTCAAAGGGAAGATTTGCTATCCTATATAAACAGATTTTATCGGCCCAATAATTTAGTAGTAAGTGTTGCTGGAAATATCAAGATTGCAGATGTAATTTTACAAGTTAAAAATTACTTTGAAGAAATAAAAGAAGGGAAAATTAAAGGATATCTGCCGGTAAATAGCAATCAAAAGACTGCTCAAATAGGGATAAAATTTAAAAAGAGTAACCAGACTCATCTTTCTCTTGGTTTCCCTGGTATTTCTCGATTAAATTGTGATAAATATTGTATGGATTTATTAGATATAATATTAGGATCGGGATTGAGCTCACGACTTTTCCAAGAAATAAGAGTAAAAAGGAGCTTAGCTTATGATATCCATTCTTTTCTGCAATATTTTAACGATGCAGGTTCTTTTAACATTTATGCAGGTATTGATTCAAGCAGGATAAAAGAAGCTATACAAGCAATTTTAGAAGAACTAAAAAAAATAAAGGAAGATGATTTAGGGGAAGAGGAATTAAAAAAAGCTAAAGAGATGTACAAAGGTTCATTATCCTTGAGTTTAGAAGGTACTTTAAGTCGTGCATTTTGGCTGGGAAATAGAATACTTTTATATGATAAGCCTGTTAGTTTACAGGAAATAAAAGAAAGAATAGAAGGAATAAAGAAGGAAGATATTCAAAGATTGGCACAAAGTATTTTTGTAAAAGATAAAATAAATTTATCTATAGTTGGTCCTTTTAAAGAAAAAAATAGAGATGAATATAATTCTATTATACAAAAATTAGGTTAATTAATAGCAAATGGGTCGTTTTGTTGTTAAATTAGTCAATTGCTGAATGAAGGGATAGTAAGATGCCTTTAAAGTTAGGAATAGGAGATATCATTAGATTAAAAAAGAAGCATCCTTGTGGAGGTTTTCACTGGGAAATTACCAGAACTGGAATTGATATCGGTATAAGATGCCTTTGTTGTGGAAGGAAGGTTTTGGTTCCTCGAGTAAAAATAGAAAAAAAAATTAAGGAAATTATTCCTCGAGATTAATTTAATTGTAAAGGAAGCTCTTTTTCCTATAAACCTTAATTAGTACATAGTGTAATAAGTCGAAAAATGAAAAGCGCGAAACGGTTAACTATAGCCTAAAATTAAAAATTTAAATATGTGCTAATATGTTGAGTTTTTATCTTTTATTTTTAACTTTTAGTTGTATGCCGAAAACTGTCAACTAAAACTCTATATTTAGGGCTAACGACTAATTTGTTGACTAGCTAACTAAGTAGATACGAATAAAAATTTGATATCAAAGATATCTGTGATATAATATAATCCGTTTATGTTTCAATTTCCTTGCTCCTGAAGAATCTTTCAGGGGCTGATATAGTCCAAAAGGAGGAGGTGAACAGATGAGAAGTTACGAATTAATGTTAGCTATTAATCCCCAATTAGAAGAGGAAGAATTGGATTCTCTAGTAAACAAGTTTAAGAAGTTGATTGAGGATAAAAAGGGAGAAGTAACTAAAGTAGATAAATGGGGGAAAAGAAAGTTAGCTTACGAAATTAAGGATTTCCAAGAAGCATATTACGTAGTTTTAAACTTCAATGTTGAAGGAAAAAATGTTTCTGAATTGGAAAGAGTTATAAAATTAGAAGAAAAAGTTATCAGATATTTGTTGATTTTGTTACAGAAAACAGTCTCTTCTACCCAGAATATTAAAGAATAAATAAAAAAGAGGGGATAGATTAAAGGAGGAACAATATACATTAATGGCAAGGTATAATTTTATTAGAAGACCTCAAAAAAAGGTTTGTTATTTTTGTGCAGAAAAAGTCGTTGCTGATTATAAAGATGTAGATTTATTGAAGAAATTTATCAGTGAACAATGTAAAATTTTACCCCGGAGAGTAACCGGAAATTGTGCAAAACACCAGCGTATACTTGCAATTGCCATAAAACGGGCAAGAGAAATTGGCTTGCTTCCATATGTACCTAAGTAAGCTAAGTAAATAAACTAATTTGTAAGTATATGGCAAATAAAATATTGTTTTGATCTGTAAATTAAATTGTTTTAAAGAAAAACCAAAGATATGGAGTAATTTCAGGGGAGTTGCTTTGCTTTCCGTGATAAGCTTTAGTGGCAAGTTGCTAATGGTGAATTTATAATAAAGGAAAAGAGGCGTATTTGCTATACGCCTCTTTGTTTAACTGATAAATAAAAGAAAGTTCAAGGGAGAAATTTTCCTTTGACCATCATGAGAGGTTTTTTTATTGGAAGATAGAGTACCAACCAAATCGATAGTGGAAGGTGCATTTTTAGCTGCTATCACCGCTATCTTATTTATAATTAGTATATATATTCCCTTGTTAGGAACTTTAGTAAGTTTTTTATGCCCTTTACCCATTATAATTTTATATTTACGACATAGTTTAAAGTTTACCATTATTTCAGTATTTGTATCTGGAGTTTTAGTAAGTATAATTGCCGGTCCTTTACAAGGACTTATGGTATTACTTGGGTTTGGGATATTGGGTGTAACTTTAGGATATGGTATAAAAAAGGAATTATCCTCTAATGAGATTATTTTGCTGGGAAGTATAGCTTCCTTATCTTCTAAAATAATAATTATATTCATCGGGATATGGTTTTTAGATATTAATCCCTTAATATTTGATGTAAAACAAATAGATAAAGTTATAACCCAATCTTTAAATTTTTACCAATCTATAGGATTGACTGGGGAGCAGTTAGATTTTCTGAAAGAATCTTTAAGTCAAACTTTAAATATTTTTCGGGTAGCATTCCCAGCTATGGTGATACTTGCCTCAATATTTGATGTATTTATAAATTATATAGTTGCTCGAGTGGTTTTAAAGAGGTTTGGCTATAATTTTCCTAGTTTTAGTTCTTTTTCTAACTGGAGGGCTCCTAAGTCTTTTTTTTGGAGTTATTTCCTTGGGATAATATTGATATTTTTAGGTGTGAAGTATAATATCGCTCTTTTAAATAAAATTGGCTTAAATGTACAAATATTTTTTACTATAGCATTTTTTGTTTGCGGCCTTTCCTTAGTTGGTTTTCTGTTGGAACGATATAAAATAAAATCTTTTGTAAAATGGATTATATATATTATGATATGTATACAACCTATTTTTTCCCAAATTGCTACCTGGATAGGTATGTTGGATGTATGGATTGATTTTAGGAAATTAATACTCAACAAAGAAAGATAAGTTTGTGTTTCTTATCCCTGTTACCCGTTTTCACGAGTAAATGTTACTATACTGTTCCCCTTTAACAAAAGGATGATTTAGGTTAGAATAAACTCAAGATTAGAAAGGTTTCTCATCCCAAACCCAAGGCAGCCTGCCCCAATCACATCTGGGGTAGGGATATGACCAATCTTTAGCAGTTGGCCTGATCCCAAGGACAATGCCGATACTGGTTAATGGGGAGCATTACAAATAACCAACTAAGTAGCTAATAAAACAACTAACTAATTTACAACTAATGACTATTTACTAATAAGTAATAAATGATATTGCTAAAAACAATAGAAGAATTTATAATAAATAAAGAATAGAGTAGGGAGGCTTAGAATATGAAAATAATTTTAAAACAGGATATTAAAAAAGTTGGAAAGATAGGTGATGTAGTAGAGGTAAGTGATGGTTTTGCACGTAATTTTTTAATTCCCCAAGGTAAAGCAATTTCCTATACCAAAGGCAATTTTAAACAATTAGAATATTTAAAGAAAAAAGAAATAGATAAAAAGGAAAAAGAATTAAACGAGGCAAAAGACCTGGCTGAAAAACTAAAAAATGTCTCCTTGGAGATTAAGGTAAAAGCAGGAGAGAAAGCTAAACTTTTTGGTTCTGTCACCAGTAAAGATATTTCGGAGATTCTATCGAGTGAATATAATATTGAATTAGATAGAAAGAAGATTGATTTAAAAGAACCATTAAAAAAATTAGGAGTTTATGATATCCCAGTTAACCTACATAAGAATGTAATTTCTCAAATTAAAATAAATTTAATTCCTGATTCCGAGTCTGATGCGAAGATAAAGGAAGAATAGATCTATATCTCATATTTAGTTAGCTGGTTAATTGGTTAGCTACTAGTTTAATACTAAATCCTGTGGTAACCAGCTAACTAGCTAACTATATACTAACAAGTATTTACTAACGACTAAACAATATGGAGTTTAAAAATGGAAATAGGTAGAAATCCTCCTCAAAATATTAGCGCAGAACAGGCCGCTTTGGGATCGATGCTCCTTCAGGAAGAAGCAATTTTGCATAGCATAGAGGTTTTAAAGCCCGAAGATTTTTATAGAAAATCTCATCAGATTATTTTCAAGTGCATTCTTGAATTATTTGACAAAGGTAAAGGTGTTGATTTAGTTACTCTAACTGAGGAACTAAACAGAAGAAATGTTTTAGAAGAAGTAGGAGGAGTGACTTATCTTACCACTCTGATTAATAGTGTACCAACTGCTGCAAATATAGAATATTATGTTAAAATTATCGAAGAAAAATCTATTTTGCGTAATTTGATTGATAATGCTACCAAAATTATCTCTATGGGATATGAGGAAAAAGAAGAAGCAAAGGTATTATTGGATAAGGCAGAACATTTAATATTTGAAGTTTCCCAGAGAAATATTAACCAATATTTTGTTTCTATCAATGAAGTACTTCAAGATAGTTTTGAAAAAATTGAAGATTTATATCATAGAGAAGAATTTATCACCGGGGTTCCCAGTGGCTTTATTGAATTTGATGAGCTTACTACTGGATTTCAACCTTCTGAATTTATCGTCGTTGCTGGAAGACCTGCTATGGGGAAGACAGCATTTTGTATGAACATTGCCCAATATGTTAGCACAAATAAAAATATTCCGGTAGCAATTTTTAGTTTAGAGATGTCAAAATCTCAATTAGTGCAAAGAATGCTTTGTTCAGAAGCTCGAATTGATGCACATAATTTAAGAAGAGGGCGATTGGCTGAATCAGATTGGGGCTTACTTTCTGCCGCCGCAGGTAGGTTAGCTTCTGCTCCTATTTTTATTGATGATACAGCAGGGATTTCTTGTTTAGAAATTAAAGCCAAGGCTAGGCGGTTAAAAGCTCAACATAATTTGGGTTTAGTGATTATAGATTATTTACAATTAATTCAGACGGGTGGTAGAGTAGAAAATAGACAACAAGAAATTTCAGAAATATCCCGTTCTCTAAAAAGCTTGGCCAGAGAGTTAAATGTTCCCGTTATTGCAGTTTCTCAATTATCAAGAGCAGTGGAACAAAGAATAGAAAGAAGACCTCGACTTTCTGATTTAAGAGAAAGTGGTGCCATTGAACAGGATGCCGATTTAGTAGTTTTTATTTACCGAGAAGAATATTATAAACCTAAAACCAATAAAAAAGGAATTGCCGAAGCAATTATCAGTAAACAGAGAAATGGCCCTATTGGTACTGTAGAATTAACCTTTATAAAAGAGTATACCAAATTTGAAAATTTAGCGAGAATTCCGGAAGAAGATAGATAGTATTCTGTTTAGACTGGCGCAACTCTAAAACAAAAGTAATGGATTTTGACCAGATTGTCCGATAATCAACCAATTAATTAATGTTAATGATTAATTTATAATTGACAGATGATAAAAAATATAGTAACATTTAGAAGCAAAAAATATTAAACCTTTTTTGGGGCCGTTAGCTCAGTCGGCAGAGCATCTGACTCTTAATCAGGGGGTCGCAGGTTCGAGGCCTGCACGGCCCATCGAGATAAATGCCCCCATCGTCTAGGGGATAGGACACCGCCCTTTCACGGCGGCGACAGGGGTTCAAATCCCCTTGGGGGCACCAATTTATTATTTAAGAATGGGCGGATAGCTCAGTTGGCAGAGCACCTGCTTCACATGTAGGGGGTCACAGGTTCAAGTCCTGTTCCGCCTACCATTTTTTTAATAAGGTTATGATGCCGGCGTAGCTCAATTGGCAGAGCAACGGAATCGTAATCCGTAGGTTGTCTGTTCAACTCAGATCGCCGGCTCCAAATGTTAGTATCTAATTAGATAACTAATATTCTATAGGCTATACGCTCTGCAGTCTACCTTAAAAAAACTGAATGCTACCTACCTGCTGCACGCTATTTTATTTACTATCCCCTGAAACCTTAAAATTATTGACTAATTAAGCGAGACAAAGAATGAATAATCCTAAATTGACTTCTCCTACAGAAGTTATCAGGCTTCTTACTAAATATAATTTTAAATGCAAAAAAAGGTTAGGTCAGAATTTTTTAGTAGACCAAAACACCTTACAAATAATAATTGGTTCCTTAAACTTAGATCAAGAAGACTGTATTTTAGAAATTGGCACTGGTATTGGCACCTTAACTTCTGCCTTATCTCCCCTGGTTAAACAAGTAATATCTGTTGAGAAAGATAAAAAATTGGCTCCCCTTTTAAAAGAGATTATTAGTTCTCATCATAATATAGAAGTTATCTTTGAAGATATTATGAATTTCGACCTAGTCGAGTTTTTTGAACAGAAAAGAAAAAAGGGGATAAAAATAAAAAAAATAACGGGTAATCTCCCTTATTATATCTCTCTTGCCTTAATAGGGAAGATCCTTGCTCTTAATAAATATTTAAAGCTTGCGGTATTTCTGGTACAGAAGGAAGTAGGAGAAAGGTTATTAGCTAAGGCAGGAAGTAAGGAGTATAGTATATTATCTGTGGTAACTCAATATTATTCTCGACCCGAAAAGATACATTTGGTCCCTCCTACTGTATTTTTCCCTAAACCGGAGGTAAATTCTATGATAATTAGATTAAATATTTATACAAAACCAAGGATAAATGTTGGTGACGAAAAATTGTTTTTAAATATTATTAAAGCCTCTTTTCAGCAAAGGAGGAAAAGGTTAATTAATTCTCTATCAAATTATTTTTATGATACAATTAATAAGTTAGAGATAGAAAATATTTTAAAAAATGTAAATCTTGATAAAGATCGAAGGGGGGAAACTTTAACTTTAGAAGAATTTGCCAGATTAAGTATAGCGATGAGAGAAAAACTTTTGTCCAAAAATTGAATATCTGAATTCTTGACAATTCTAAATCTATATGATAGCTTTGTCATATGAAATGATATTATAGTATTGGAATTTCAAAAAAATTTGATACTAACAAAATAGATTTTAGCCAATTTGTAAGGGGTAAGGAAAGGTTATAGACGAAATTGGAACTAAATAAGCAAAATTATAGAGAAATTTTCAGGAATTTTAACCCTCTGACCATCGTACTCTTTTTATTTTTAATTATCTTGTTAATTCAATTTTTTTCTCCTTATACAACTAGTTCTTTTTCTGCGAATACTCCAAATTCGACTAATTCACTAGTTTACTTGGCCTATTTTTATGAAGTAGGGTGCCATGACTGTGATAAAGTAAAGGTTATATTGAAAGATATTTCCTCAAAATATTCTGATAATCTAATCATAGAAAGTTTTGATATTAATCTTACTGAAAATATGGAATTAGCTGAATCCTTAGGTGAATTGTATCAGATGCCTGAAGAGGAAAGACTTTTAGTCCCGGTGATATTTATAGGAGATGATTATCTTTTTAGAAGTGCTATTACCTATGATAATTTAGAAAAATTAATCCAGAAATATTTAGTCATAGAAAATATACCTCCTTGGGAGAGAGTAAAGGAAAAAGATCTTACTGCTCAAGAAAGATTAATTGCTCGCTTCCAGTCTTTCGGATTGGCTGCTGTAGCAGTGAGTGGTCTTATTGATGGCATAAACCCTTGTGCCTTTGCTACTATCATCTTTTTTATTTCTTATCTTACCCTGATTAACCGAAAAGGGAGAGATATCCTCTGGGTTGGAGGGATGTTTACTTTATCTGTCTTTCTGACTTATTTCTTAATCGGTACCGGGGCTTTGAAGATGATAACTTCTTTATCTTTTCTTCCTTTAGTGCGAAAAATATTTGTTTTAGTTACTGCTATAATTGTCCTGATCCTGGGGATAGTCAGTCTATATGATTATTTTCAGTTTAAGAAAAAAGGAACCACCAAAGATGCAAAACTCCAATTGCCTCCATTTTTAAAGAAGATGATCCATTCTACTATTCGTAAGAATGTAAGGTTGAGTAATTATGTTTTAATGGCAGGAGTAACTGGTTTTTTAGTTTCTCTTTTAGAGTTAGCCTGTACAGGTCAAATTTATCTTCCTACTATTATGTTTATCAGTAGTATCCCGGATATGAAGATTAACGCTTTATTTTATCTATTGTTCTATAATCTAATGTTTGTAATACCTTTAATTGCGGTCTTTTCTTTTACCTATTGGGGGACTTCTTCTGCCCAGTTAGCTACCCTTACTCAGAAGAATTTTGGAAAAATCAAGATAGCGATGGCTCTGCTATTTTTTGGATTAGCTGGGCTGTTGTTTTATAGCGGAATTTTTTACTAACACTAAGAATGATAAATTTGTAACTTGCATTTAATATTAGCGTATAATTGAATAGAAAAATTATTGAATTATTGAATCAGTGCATTGGTTAATTGGAAAATTGGTAAATCAATAAAGAGGTGTTTTTTTATGGTTCTTTCTTATAGAGGTGTTTTGAGGAAGTTTAATCCCCTGACAATATTGATTATCTTTGTAATGGCTATGATTTTTTTACTCTTCTTTTATTTATCTGCTTTTTCTGCCGATTCTTCTTTTAGAAAGGGTTTCCCTGCTCCCACTTTTACTCTTAAGACTGTAGATGGAGAAACTTTTGATTTAGGAGATTATAAAGAAAAGCAGAGACTTCTTATTCTATATTTTTGCAATAATGAGAATGTGGATTCTGTTTGTGGGATAGAAGAATTAACTAATTATTTCCAAGAACATATAATCGAGGAGAAATACCAGGTGATTATGATAAATACATGCCGAGATTTAAAAAAAGAGGACATTGTTCAGATCAAAGAATTTTGGGCTAATAAAAAAATATCTTTTACTATCCTGCTAGATGATCAGAACGAAGTGAGCAGTCTCTATAATATTGAAACCTTACCTACTGCTATATTCTTAGATAAGAATTTAATAGTAAAGAGGGTTTATCCTGGGCTTTTCTCCAGACAACAAAATTTAATGTTCCAGTATCTCACTTATTTCTTAGGTGCTAAAGAAAAAGGAACTCCCAAGAAAGAGAAAAAGGATGGTGGTTGCGACGGTGGAGTATGTGGACCACCATCCGAAGACGAAGATGAATGATAAGTAATATATGATATATTTAGCATTATGTTTAAAGGAGAAATTATTTAATGAGAAAAAACTATAAATCTATATTTAGAATAGGACTAATCTCAGCATTAATATTTTTTACCTTATTATTAATGAGTGGATGTATTTTCTCTCCTGGTTCTACCGGAGGGATTAGAGGAATAGTTACCGATAGCCAAAACACTAAACCTTTAGAGGGTGTATTGATTAGTGTAGGCAATATCAGTACTTATTCTGATGATTCAGGAAATTATATTTTAAATGATGTTCCTGTAGGCAATAGAAAAGTTACGGCTTTTTTAAATGGTTATGAGAGTCAGACTGAAAGTGTTGAAATAATTGAGGATGAAATTACAGAGTTAAATTTTCAACTTATACCTATTCCTCCAGAAAATCAACGGGTAGTAATGGTAGAATTATATGTGCATGAGGGTTGTGAGCCCTGTGGAGTTGTGGAGCCCATATTGGAACAGCTTGCTCAAGATTACGGACCTTCCAAAATGATTCTTTTAGAAGAACATCTTTGGGATAACTATGAAATTCCTGAGACTAATGATCGCTATGATTGGTATATTCCCTCAGACAAGAGGGGGACACCTGATACCTTATTTAATGGATTAAATCAAAGAAGGCAGGGTGTTTATAGTTATAATGAATATAAAAATATTGTGGATGATGAAATGGACAAAGGAGCTAATATCAGCATTTCTGTTGTAAGAGAAACTAATAGTTCTACCATTACTTTAAGTGGAACTATTAAGAACATTAGCTCTTCTTTTTTGGAAAATTTAATTATCCAAGGAATGGTTTTTGAGGATCGGGGGGAGAAAGGCCTTCGCTCTCTGGTTTTAGATATTTTTAATGGACAGACAGTTAGCTCCATTGCTCCTGATGCAATATTCAGTTTCTCTTTTACCTCTGAGGAATTAAATTGGTTGAATGAGAGTAATGTCCATGGAGTTATTTTTGTCCAGGCGCCAGAAAGCCCAACTAAAGAGATTTTACAGGCAGCTTATGTGGAATAGCAAAAACAGCAGCGAGTACCAGCATATAGTTAGTTAGGTTAGCAATTAAACAAACAAAGGAGAGAAACATATGTTTAGTAAAAATAAAACACCTATTTTTTT
>Ga0190359_1000251_pt1 | contig 36750 bp, 33 predicted proteins | sample 48721823_MG_FD_161269 | JGI IMG/M metagenome (GOLD analysis project Ga0190359, IMG submission 161269) | Hydrothermal vent microbial mat bacterial communities from Southern Trench, Guaymas Basin, Mexico - 4872-18-2-3_MG | ecosystem: Environmental > Aquatic > Marine > Hydrothermal vents >... | reverse complement strand
CAGTCCCTCGTATATATTCTGAAGCATGGGGTCATATTCAGTATCAGGGCCGGTGGCGGGAAAAAATTCTTCGATCCTGCCTATTCCCTTCATCCCCATGTTCTGGGTTATTTCAACTGCGTTAGTGCTCCAGGGTGTTATCATCTCTTTGCGGGGACCTATAAAATAACCGCTGATATGGTCACTCCCATATTTAGTGTTAGCCCCGAAAAGCCAGAAAAGCTTTTCATAATCATTGTCTGTCAGACCGGAATCGTTCTCTACTGCTATTATCCTGTTGGCTACCGGGAAGAAAGAAATCATACGATGGAGTTTAATGTATTGAAATTAAGTAGTTTGATGGAAAACTTCATTTTTTGCCGATACAAGACAAATATAATACAATAATGGATTAGTTAAAGCCGCTGCGTTTGAGGAAGGCTTCGATTGAGGCTTCCCTGCCCCGGAAACGCCGGTACAGCTCGCCCGGTTCCGCGCTGCCTCCTTTTTCGAGTATGTTTTTACGGAATGAATCTGCCGTATCCCTGTCAAATATCCCTTTTTCCATGAAAAGGCTGAAGGCGTCGGCATCAAGCACCTCGGACCATTTATAGCCGTAATAGCCTGCAGCATATCCTCCCGAGAAGAGATGACCGAAGGAGCAGCTCATATTGGAGCCTTCCACATGAGGTAAAAGTTCGGTTTTTTTCATTGCTTCTCTCTCAAATTTGTCAATGTCAGCTTCGGGGTTCCTTTCCATGGTGTGCCATGCCATGTCGAGGAAGGCAAATCCCAGCTGCCTGTTGCAGGCATAGCCTTCGTTAAAGGTTATGGACTCTTTTATTTTGAGTATAAGTTCAGGAGGTATTTTCTCACCTGTCTTGTAATGCCTTGCCCATGAATCGAGCCACTCTTTCTCGAAGGCCCAGTTTTCCATGAGCTGTGAGGGCAGTTCGACGAAATCCCCGGGCACATTTGTCCCCGACAGGCTCCTGTAACGGCACTGAGATAGCATACCGTGGAGAGCATGTCCGAATTCATGCAGGAAGGTAGTCAGTTCATTATGTGTTATGAGTGCCGGCCTGCGTGATGAAGGCTTGCTGAAATTGGTAACGAGGGATATTACCGGACGCATATCTTTCCCGTCGATATGGTACTGGTCGCGGTAAGCTGTCATCCAGGCCCCTCCGCTTTTCCCCTTCCTGGGGTAATAATCAAGGTAGAGTACTGATACACTTTTTCCTGACTCATCTTTAACAATGAAAGACCTTACATCAGGATGGTAGCGAGGCAGGTCTTTTCTTTCTTCAAACCGTAAACCATACAGATATGAAGCCAGCTTAAATATTGCTTTTTCCACTTCGGCCAGGTTAAAATACGGCCTGAGGGTCTCATCATCTATATTGAATTTGCTTTTTTTAAGTTTTTCAGAATAATAGGCCCAGTCCCACCTCTCAAGCCTTCCGCTGTGGCCATTGCCTGCAGCATAGGCAGTGAGTTCGTTCCTGTCCCTCAGGGCATATTCATGTGATGCCCCGTGCAGTTCCTCCAGGAAGTTCGTCACCCTCCCGGGACTGTCAAGCATCCTGTCGCCAAGTACAAATTCAGCATAATTGTTATAATTGAGCATCATGGCTTTTTCACGCCTGAGGCTGATCATTCTCAAAACGATCTCACTGTTATCATTCTTCACCTTCTGAAAAGCCCTGGAGGAGTAGGCCCTGAACATTTTCTCCCTGAGCTGCCGCCTGGCTGAATATTGTAAAAAAGGTATATAACTCGGGAAATGCAGGGTGAAGATCCATCCTTCCCTGCCACTGTTTTTAGCTTCTTCCTCTGCTGCTTCAATAATTCCTTCAGGCAAGCCCTCCAGGTCTTTCTTATCCGTAATATGAAGGGAAAAAGCATTTGTTTCTTCCAGTACATTTTCTTCGAACTTGAGCGAGAGGGTCGACAGTTCCTCGTTTATCTCCCGGAAGCGTTTACGGGCACCTTCCTCAAGTCCGGCACCCCCCTTCAGGAAGTTACGGTAAGTTTTCTTGAGCAGCATTAACTGCTCTTCATCAAGCTCGAGGGAAGAACGTTTTTCATATACCTCCCTTATCCTGGCAAAAAGGGAGGGATTAAGCGTTATGTCGTCTGAGAAAGCTGACAGCAATGGGGAAATTTCCCGGGCGACAGCCTGCAATTCTTTATTAGTTTCGGCGCTGTTAAGGTTAAACAACAGGGATGATACCTCGTCGAGCCTTATCCCGGCCCTGTCAAGAGCCTCAATGGTATTGACAAAAGAGGGTGACTCAGCATTGGCCGTTATAGCGTTAACTTCATCCCTGGCTTTTTCTATTGATTTTTTAATGGCCCTGCTAAAATGTTCAGGTCTGATCAGCTCAAAGGGAGGGAGCTTATAAGGTGTTTTCCATTCTGTAAGAAGAGGATTGTCCATAGCTTTTTAAAGTATAACAGTTTGAGTAAACCCAAAGTTCAGGATGCAAAATTATATTTTTTATTCCTTAATCATCAGTTCAGGACCCGTTAATAAAAATTATGTTATGTTTGTAAAATAATTGGATAATATTCGTCAAACGTCTGTTAAATAATATAATATAGAAATAAACAATTCATATATATGGAAAACAACGCTGAAAATGTTAGGTTGAATGAGCGTATCAGGGAACTGGAGCTTGAAAACAGCTCATTACATAAGAAGCTCACAGACAGGGAAATAGAGCTTGGTGAAATACGCCGGTCGCTTGAAAGGTACAAGCTGATAGCCGATTTTGCCCATGACTGGGAGATGTGGTTTGCTCCCGACAGGAGAATTGAATATATCTCACCTTCATGTGAAAACCTTACCGGCTATGCTGCCGGGGAGCTTATCAATAACCCTGGCATGCTGGATGATATTATTTATCCTGCTGACCTGGAAGATTTCAGGAGGTTTATCTCAGATTCACTGAATTTTGTCGATATACGTTCAAGCCTCAATTTCAGGATTCTCACACGTACAAAGCAGATTCGATGGTGCGAAATTAAATGCAGGGCTGTTTATGACAGCAGGGGCAAATACCTCGGTCAGAGGGCCTCGGTAAATGATGTAACCAGGTTGATGCAGGCGCTGGGCGAGATAAAGAACCTGGCAGCCGGGAAGGAATATGATGCAAGGATAAGAGACCGCTACATCCGGGAGATAGAGGATAAGGACAGGGAGCTGGTGAGCCAGCTCATGGTACTGTCGAATAAGAACGAAACATTGCAGTATTTAAAAACAAACCTGAATGAGATCATTAAGACAGGCAAGCCGGGCGACAGGGAAAAGTTCAGGAAGATGGTTGACCATATCAACAGCACCCTTATGTCGACTGATAACTGGGAAAACTTTATGCTGCATTTTGAAAAGATACATCCGGGTTTTTTCAGCCGTCTCCAGGCCAAATTCCCTTCACTTACCAGTAAGGATCTCAAACTCTGCAGCTACCTGCGACTGCATATGACGACCAAGGAAATTGCCGGCCTGATGAATATCACGCCCCAGAGTGCCGAAATAAGCAGGGTCAGATTGAGGAAAAAGCTTAAGCTGACAAGAAAAGACAGGCTTGCGGATTATATTTCCAGAATATAAAGTTAGGTTATAATTTAATAGAACCCGTTAAATGCTAGGATATAAATATAGTCAATAGACATAAAAACAGTTATATAGAAAAAATATGTTATGTATACTATTTGAACTGTTATGTATATATTAGGTAGTATTCTTGTTCTTTTCCCGTTTAATCGAGTATATTAGCACTGAACAAAAATGAACTACCAATGCAACAAGCCGCTTCAACGGGAATAAAATACAGGAAATTATCCAGTGAGGAGATCGGCCAGTTAATCATGCAGGGATGTACCTGCGATAACTGGGACCTGGTGGAGGCTGACAGGCGTTTTGTAACTGACAATATAAGGAACGCGCATTTTTCCGGTCATATAAGGCTGGGAACTTTTGAAAATGAGGTTGAACTTTTCGGGGGACTGGCATTCAAGACCGGCATATACAATGCATGGCTTCATAACTGCACAGTGGGTGACAATGTCCTGATTCACAATGTGGGCAGTTATATATCCAATTATATTATAGGGGATGATGTCATTATACACAATGTTAATACCATAGCGGTAAGCGGCAGGACCTCCTTTGGCAATGGCACCAGGGTTAAGGCCATAAATGAAGATGGTGGCCGTGAGGTTACCATTTATGATCACCTCACAACTCACCTGGCCTATATACTGAGCATGTACCGTCACAGGAAGAAACTGGTAAAGGTAATAGAGGGCCTGATAAATGATTATGTCGATTATATTTCAGACAGTTACGGAACCATAGCACGGGGAGCCTCAATAATTAACTGTGGCAGCATCAAGAATGTCAGGGTAGGTCTTGCCGCTCACCTTGAGGGTGTGCAGAAGCTGAATAACGGAAGCATAAACAGCTCATACGAGGATCCGGTTCACATAGGCGAAGGTGTCATAATGGATGATTTCATTGTTTGTTCCGGTTCGGAAATAAATGATGCCACCCTTATTACCAGGTGTTTTATTGGACAGGGATGCGTGCTCGACAAGCATTATTCAGCTGTAGACTCTTTATTTTTCGCCAATTGCCGGGGTTTTCACGGCGAAGCATGTTCTGTTTTCGCCGGGCCATATACGGTAACGCATCATAAATCAACCCTGCTGATTGCAGGCATGTTTTCTTTCCTGAATGCAGGCAGTGGTTCAAACCAGAGTAACCACCTTTACAAATTGGGGCCAATACACCAGGGTATTATTGAAAGAGGGGTGAAAACAACAAGTGATTCCTACCTCCTGTGGCCCAGTCATGTGGGCGCTTTCTCACTTGTGATGGGACGCCACTACAAACATTCCGACACTTCGCAATTTCCTTTTTCATATCTTATAGAAAGCAATGATGAAAGTATACTGGTGCCTGCAATAAATCTTAAAAGCATAGGTACGATAAGGGATTCAAAAAAATGGCCCAGGAGGGATGGAAGGAAGGGACCCAACAAGCTTGACCAGATAAATTTCAATCTGCTCAGCCCCTACACAGTGCAGAAGATGATAGCAGGCAGGGAAATACTGCTTAACATAAAAGAAGCCTCGGGAGAGGATGCCGAAGTTTATACATGGCAGAGAATGAAAATACAGAAGCATGCCCTTGACAGGGGCATCCGCCTCTATGAGCTGGCCATATACAAATTCTTCGGGAATTCACTTATTACCCGCCTGCAGCAGCAAAAATTCACTGATATGGAAAGTCTCAGGAAGGCCCTTGAGAAGGATACCCCGGTAGGGCCGGGAAGGTGGATCGACCTGTCGGGTCTGATATGCCCGGCCGAGGCACTGGAAAGCCTCCTGAGGTCAATAGAGGAAAAAAAGATTGGCACCATAGAAGAGATCAACTCATATTTTATTTCAATACACAATAACTATTACAATTATGAGTGGTCATGGGTATTTGATGCCTTCAGATCATTTACGGGTAAGGATATACTTAGTCTCAGCCTGGATGATTTAATAGAAATCATTGAAAAGTGGCTTGATTCAGTGCTGACGATTGATCAGTACCTGTGGGAGGATGCAAGCAAGGAATTTTCGCTGCTCAAGAAGACGGGCTTTGGCATTGACGGTGAGGAGGCGGATAAGGATCTTGATTTTGAATCGGTTCGGGGAGAATTTGAAACCAACCCGATGGTGATCTCAATCAGGGACCATATTAATACAAAAGAAAAACTCGGGGAAGGGATAATTTCAGGTTTAAAATCATTAAAAAATTGAATTATGTGTGGAATAATCGGATATACAGGAAGCAGGCAGGTCAGGGATATCCTGATCGATGGTTTGCTAAAGCTCGAGTACCGGGGCTACGACAGTGCGGGAATAGCCATTCACAATGGCAGCATGAAGGTTATAAAGAGTCCCGGCAAGGTGAGCAAACTGGTTGATCTCTTACCCCGCAACCTTCATTCTGCCACCGGAATAGCCCATACCCGTTGGGCTACTCATGGAGAACCGTCAGAGATAAATGCTCATCCCCATACATCCGGAACGGGACGGCTTGTTATGGTGCATAATGGGATTATTGAAAATGCTCCCGAGATGGAAAGCTACCTCAGGGGAAAAGGTTATTCGTTTGTCAGTGAGACCGATACTGAAGTCTTGCTGAACCTCATCGACTATGAGTATGAGCTCTGTGGCGGTGATTTGCTGAAGGCGATGCTCAGATCGTTTGAAAGAATAGACGGCAGTTATGCCCTGGCCATACTGGAAAGGGACAGGCCAGGCAGGATAACTCTCTGCCGCAAAGACAGCCCGCTGATAATGGGCATTGACGAAACGGGTTATTTTGTTGCTTCCGATATTTACGCTGTGGCTGACTATACAGCACAGTTTGTTTTTCCCGATAATGATGACATTATAATTGCCGACAACAAGGAGGGGGTAAGAGCCTTCGACGGGAAGGGCAATGAAAAGGAACTGAAAATAAGCAGTTTTAATGTCAGTAAAAAGAACCCTGATCATTCTGGATATAATCATTATATGCAGAAGGAAATATTTGAGCAGCCCCGGATTATTTCTGAACTGGCCGGTTCTGTTTTATCAATTAACGGGCAGACTGCAGATGGAAGGTCACTGGCTGAGATCTTGCCGGGCATCAGGCGTATTACCATTCTCGGTTGCGGCACTTCATGGCATGCCGGGTTAATTGGCAAATACCTCATCGAAAAACATGTCAGGATTCCTGTGAATGTTGAATACGCCTCTGAATTCAGGTACAGGGATCCGGTTATCGAACCTGAAGACCTCGTAATATCAATTTCACAGTCGGGCGAAACGGCCGATACCATTGCTGCCAACAAGCTGGTCCTGGAAGCAGGGGCAATAACGCTGGGGATCTTGAATGTCAGGAATTCGACTCTCGACAGGGATACCCATTTCCAGATATACATTGAGGCAGGTGATGAGATAGGGGTAGCTTCCACCAAGGCTTATACTTCGCAGATAGTGCAACTGTCGAGGCTTACCGCCCTGCTTGCAGGAATAAAGGGGAACGGAAGTACCATTGGGGATATCAGCAGTGCTCTGAAGGATATTTCGGGGACCATGCAGCAGGTCCTGGACAATGCTGAAAAGATTTCTGACCTGGCATCAAAATATGCTTTCAGTAATAATTTCCTTTTCCTGGGCAGGGGACTCAATTTCCCGACCGCACTGGAGGGAGCCCTTAAGCTGAAAGAGATAAGTTACATACATGCAGAGGGATACCCCGGTGCGGAAATGAAGCACGGGCCCATTGCCCTGATCGATTTTAATTTTCCGACCCTGGTTGTCTTAACCGACAAGGAAAGCAGGGTCAAGATGATATCAAACATAAAGGAGATAAAGGCAAGGAACGGTCGCGTGATTGCAATTATCAATGAAGGTGATGACAGTGCCGCTCAACTGGTTGATGATGTGATAAGGGTACCATCGGTACCTGATATAGTATCGCCCCTGATATCGGTAGTCCCCCTCCAACTCTTTGCATATTATGTTGCACTTTTGAGAGGCTGCAATGTTGACCAGCCCCGCAACCTGGCAAAATCAGTTACCGTGGAGTGAAAGGCTATCAGAAGGGCAGGTCGTCCATTTCGTCGTTGTCGGGGGGCAGGTCGTCCAGGAGCGGTGGAGGAAAATCATCGGCAGGAGCGTCTTCAGCCCCGGCCTTTTCTATTCTCCATGCGTCAAGATTGGTGAAGTAACTTACCTTACCGTCCTTTTCCCACCTGTTGCCTTTTATGTTGAATGAGACTTTTACATTCTCATTGAGGAAACTTTCGTCAATGAGATCCGTCCTGTCCTGTATACACTGGAATTTTACGTAATCAACAAACTCCCGGCCCGAATTACCTGCTTCTGTCACTTCCAGGACGAATTCCCTTTTTTTGAAGCTTTCTCCCTTTTGCTGGACGGGCCCTACATCAATTACTTTACCTGACAGTTCAAACGACATTCTTTATTCCTTATCGTTAGCATTTATTACATCCAGCAACTCAACTTCAAAGATAAGGGTTGAAAATGGTTTGATATCCTGTCCGGCTCCCCTGGTCCCGTAGCCCAGCTCATGAGGAATATAAAACTCGAATTTTGATCCTGCAGGCATCAGTTGCAGTCCTTCAGACCATCCTTTAATGAGGGTGCTTACTTTGAACTGTGCAGGTTCTCCCCTTGCCACTGAACTGTCAAAAATTGTGTCATTGATAAGTTTACCGACATAATGCACGAGGACGGTGTCCCTGAAGCCGGGCATTGGACCTTCGCCCATTTCAATGACCTTGTACTGAAGTCCGGATTCTGTAGTTACCACACCTTCCTTTTCCTTGTTGTTATCCAGAAACGACTTATTTTCAGAAATATAATCCTTATATTCCTCTTCGAGTTGTTTTTCCTGGCGTTCCTGCATAACCATCATGATATAACCGCCGGCTGCAGCATCAATAAAAATTGAATTACCTTCTTTGGCATCTTTCATCCCTTTAGCCAGGTACATCGGGTCAACCTCAATCTCTGTCCTGTTCTTGAGGTTGTTATAGATATCAACACCAAATGCATAGGAGAGGGAGTCATCCTGGTTTTCCAGTTTAAGCTTATCAACGCCCTGGTTTGAACATGCACCTGATATAATTGCCAGTGCTGTCAGTACAATTAAAACATTAAGTTTCATGTAATTTCTTTTTAGGTTTAAAATATGCGCTAAGATAATATTTTCTTACTTGATTAAGAGTTAAAGAAATGTGAAAATTGGTCAGCCCTTTTTAACAGCCCGGCTGATATGTCTTTTACCGGCAGGTCCGGGCCGGTGCTCAACAGTGAAACCAAGTTTCTCAAGATCTCTCTTCAGCTGGCCTTTAGCCGAGTATGTTAAAAATATTCCCCCGGGTTTTAGCAGTGAGGCCGCTTTTGACAGGATGTCGAAGGACCACAACTCAGCCTGCTTGCCCGGGGAAAATGCGTCGTAATAAACTATGTCAAAAACCCTGCCTGTTAAGATCTCACTGAAATCAGCCCTGATCTTAAGAAGGTTGAAATTATCACTTATCCTGCATGCTTCTTCCCACCGGCACTCATGAAGCAAACTGAAATAATCCTGCCCTTTATCCGGGAAAAAAGCCTGGTAGTTCAGCTTGCTGTAAACATTTTCAGTCAGGGGGTATTTTTCCACACTCACATAGTCAACCTTTCGCCTGTCCTTCATTGATTCATAAAGAGTAAGTAAGGCATTCAGTCCCGTGCCAAATCCCATCTCAAAGACAGAAACGGGATTAAGGGTGCTTGACCGGTAGCCTGCACCAATGAAGACATGCATTGATTCGCTTATTGCTCCGAAGGTTGAATGGTAATGCTCATCCAGTTCAGGAACATAAATTGTGCTGGACCCGTCAGAAGTTGAAATAATTTTTAGCATTGTAATATGAAATATTCCTGACCATCGCTGTGATCATACCCTTATCATCGGGGTAGATGCCTTTCTCCACCCTTTTGCCTGTCATATTGCAGAGTATTCTCCTGAAATATTCATGCCGGGGAAATGAAAGGAAACTCCTTGAGTCGGTTGTCATCCCCACGAAGCTGTTGAGCAGACCATAGCCTGCCACTATATCGAAGTGGTTCTCGATCCCTTTCATATTGTCAAGAAACCACCATGCCGGTCCGTACTGCATTCTCCCGGGCATGCATGACTGGAAATTACCTGCCATTGATGCCATAACTTCATTACAGGCGGGATTAAGATTATATATTATGCAGGGGGGCAGTTTATTCTCCCTGTCCAGTGAGTCCAGGAAAGAAGCCAGCCCCTGTGCCTGTTTTTCATCACCTATTGAGTCGGCTCCCGCATCGGGGCCGTACAGTTTAAATAACCTGGTACTGTTATTTCTCAGTGCACCCAGGTGCAGTTGCATGGTCCATCCATGGAGGGCATACAGGGCGGTCAGCTCCCTGAGCAGGGCTAATTTGAATTTACCCGACTGTTCCACTGTAATCTCCTTCCCGCTGCGTGCTTTTTCAAAAATACTCCGGATTTCGCCCTGGGAGAAGTCAAGCGGGGGGAGGCTGCCGAAGGAATGGTCTGAGGTCTTACAGCCGCAGGAGGCAAAGTATTCAATCCTTTTGGCCAGGGCCAGCAGGAAGTGGTCATAGCTAGCAATATCAGATGATGAAACCTCGGCAAGCCTGTCGACGTATTCATTAAACGATTGCCTGTCATCAATATTAAAAGCGCCGTCGGGCCTGAAACCCGGCAGCATCCTAAAACCGGGATCGTCCTTCTTCACCAGCCTGTGATATTCCAGGCTGTCGAGGGGATCATCGCTTGTGCAGATAACTTCAACATTGAACTTCTTCAATAAGCCCCTTACACTATATCCCGGCATGGAGAGCATAGCATTTGCCTGTTCCCATATCTTGTCAGCTGTTGACGGGCGTAGCAGCAAATCAATATCAAAGTGTCTTTTCAGTTCAAGGTGCGACCAGTGGTAAAGGGGGTTACCCACGGCATGGGGAATTGTTTCGGCCCATTTAATGAATTTTGCCCTTGCAGGAGCATCTCCCGAGCAATACTTCTCCTTCACCCCGTTGGCCCTCATCAATCTCCATTTATAGTGGTCATTTTCAAGCCAGGCTTCCGTTATATTGCTGAACTGCCTGTCTTTTGCCATATCTTCCGGGGACAGGTGACAATGATAGTCGATAATGGGAAGACCGGATACATAATTATGGAACAGGTTTATAGCACTTGAAGATTCCAGGAGGAAATCATTGTTTATAAATTGCCGCATAAGCTATTTTTTCTGTGAATTTACTAATTCTGAGGGATAATTAAGCCCGGGAAATGATCATACAGGTCAGACAGAAGGATATAATATTCCTTTTCAAGCTCGATTATCCTGTCTTCTATATTATAGAAGGCTGATAATTCAGTGAAATAATCAATTATTGAAATTTCACCTTCTTCCAGTGATTTGTTGAGCAGGTCTTTTGAAGCTGATTCACTGTAGGCACTGCGCAGTTCATACAGGCCACTTTTTACTGATAAGTACCTGGCATATTGCGTTCTGAATTCATTTTCATAGACAAGCATAATCTTATTATATTCAGCCTCATAATGACTTATTTTAGCTTTCTCAGCTGCAATCCTGCCCTTGTTTTCCCACAGTGGGATGCTTATACCCAGGCTTGGACCGGTGAATTCCGATGCAGCCACAATTTCCGAAGCAAAACCAAGCTGAAACCCGGGCATGCTTTCTGTTTTCACCACATCCACCCTGTTTGCAGCAATCTCAATTTCTTTTTCAGGTATTGTGAATGCAGGATGCATGGCTCTTTTTTCCTCAAGGAGGCTTTCGGGCTCGGGTTCTTCAAACAAGGGATAGCCAGAATTATCGAGCAGCCAAGCCTTGTTTCCGCTTACCATGTTAAGAAAGGCCAGAAGTGCATCCTCCCTGCTCCTGTATTCAAGGAGGGTGTTTTTCAATCCCGCACCCGTCAGCATGATCTTATTATAATCAATAATAGTGACTTCTCCTTCATCAAGCATTTTCTTATAGGCTTCTTCCATTTGTCTTATATGTTCAAGCCTTTCTTCCGTTGTTTCTACCTTTTTCCGGAGAGCTATAAGTTCAATAGCTCTGATCCGGGCATCCGACAATAATGCCAGTACCGTATTATGATATTCCATTATCGACTGTTCATAGTTATTCCTGCCAAGGGTTTTCAATCTCCTGTACCTGGCAGGAAAGTCGAGGGTCTGTGATACAGACCAGGTAATCTTCTCCCCAATTTCCCTTGGCAGGCCGGGGAAGTACCCCAGACTTATATTCGGGTCTGGCGGTGTATATCCTGTGTGTGATTCGGCTTCCCGGGAAATGAGAAGTTTCTTTTCAGCAATTATCCCGGGGTGGTTTTCCAGTACTTTCTGAATAAATGGTTCAGTACCCTGGGGCATAAGCTGTGAGGATAAAGTAATCAGAACCAGAAATATAATTATTTTATTCATCATTATTCTTTTTTAAATTCATTAGAAAATATACTGAAGGGATTACATAGATATTAAGCAGGGTAGATGACAGTAAGCCCCCCAGTATTACTATTGCCATGGGGCTCTGTATTTCATTGCCCGGCTTATCCCCTCCAACTGCCAGAGGTATAAGTGCCAGTGCTGCTGTCAGGGCAGTCATCAGTATGGGATTTAACCTGTCGGCAGAGCCGTTTACGATCCTTTCCTTCAGATTCATGCTGCCTGTTTTGAGTGCCTCATACCTTGATATCAGCAGCAAGCCGTTCCTGGTTGCAATACCGAAGAGGGTAATAAAGCCTATTATGGTAGGTATGCTGATCACCGATGATGACAGTTTAATTGCAAACACTCCTCCTATGAGTGCCAGTGGAAGGTTAAGCAGAACGACAGCTGCCAGTTTACCATTCCTGAACTCCTGGTAGAGCACCATGAATACGGCCAGTAAGGCCAGAATGGATGTAAGCACCAGCCTCCTGGAGGCTCGTTCGGCACTTTCGAACTGCCCCCCGTACTCAATCCTGTAATTATCCGGGAGTGCAATTTTTTCATTAACGGTTGATTTGATATCCCTTACCACACTGCCCACATCCCTGCCTGCTACGTTTACGGAGATAACAATCTTCCTCTGTACATTCTCCCTGCTGATGGCATTTGGCCCTGATGAAGATTCGATGTCTGCCACGAAGGAAAGAGGCACTTTTTCCCCGCTGTCAGTATCGATCATGGCATTTCTTATGGCCTCTATATTGCCCCTTGACTCCTCGTTATACCTGAGTACCAAAGGGAAACGCTTCTCTTCCTCAAACACATCGGATACATTTAATCCTCCAAGTGCCGTATTGATGAATCCCGTAAAATTATTTACGGGTATGCCGTATCGTGCCAGCATTTCTCTCTTTGCACTTATCCGTATCTGAGGGGCTTCTACCTGCTGTTCCACATTGATATCCCCTATACCTTCCGTATCGCTTATCTCGTCCTTGACCTCATTTGCCACCCGGTACAGATGGTTCAGGTCGTTCCCGAATATCTTAACTGCAATATTTGCCCTTGTTCCTGAAAGCATATGATCCATCCTGTGTGTTATTGGCTGCCCGACCTCCACACTTACGCCCGGCAGACTGTTAAGCTTATTTCTGAGCTCGCCCAGGAATTCGTCCCTCGACCGCTCTTCCAGGGTGAAGGGCACATCAAGCTCTGAAATATTCTCCGCAAATGAGTGTTCTGCCATCTCAGCCCTTCCTGTTTTCCTGGACAGTGATTTTATCTCTGGCATGTCAAGGAGTATTTTTTCGGCCTCACGCGCTATCTTTGATGATTCTTCAAGCGATATTCCCGGTCTTGCCGTAAGGTTCACCGAAAGTCCACCTTCATTGAAGGGTGGCAGGAAGGTGCTGCCAAAATTAAAAGACAATATTATGGCTGTAATTAAGAGGGCACCTGCAAATATTAAGACAGTCCTGTTCCTGCCAAGGCTGGGTGACAGGCTTTTTCTGTAAGCAGCGACAAGGTTCCTTTCAACCCATGATCCCCCTGCCTTTTTTATAAGCCTTTTCTCATTGGTTAACAGGTAACTGCACATAACGGGGGTGATAGTGAGAGCTACCAGCAATGAGGCCATCAGGGCAACGATAAATGAAATACCAAGAGGTTTGAGCATTCGTCCTTCCATACCCTCCAGGAAGAAGAGGGGTATAAAGGTGATTATGATTATAATTGTAGCATTGAAGATTGAGGGTCGTATCTCCGTCGAAGCATTGTAAATCACTTTCAGAAAGGGCTCTTTTTCGGAAGCTTTCCGGATGGCATTACTTCGCAGGTGCTTATATACATTCTCCACATCTATGATGGCATCATCAACAAGGGAGCCAATGGCAATGGCCATGCCTCCGAGGCTCATCGTATTGATGGTATAACCCATTAACCTGAGAGCCAGTATTGACACCAGGAGGGAAAGAGGTATTGCCAGCAGGGATATAGCTGTGGTGCGGACATTGAGAAGGAAGATAAAGAGTATGATTATCACAAACAGCCCTCCTTCAGTAAGTGCACGCTGAACATTCCTTACGGAGGTATTGATAAAATCGGCCTGGTTATAGATATCGCTGTGTATTCTTATTTCGCGGGTAGTATTTGCTTCTATTTCATTTATGGTGGTTTGTATCTGTTCAGTGAGTCTGACCGTATTTATGCCCGGTTGCTTCACAATATTTACAAGAACAGCATCTTTTGCCTTATATGAGCCTGTACCTATTGCAGGAGCTGGCCCGGTAGTGACCTCCGCCACATCTCTTATCCTGACGGGCAGGTCTTCATATAACTTTATCACGGTATTCCCTATTTCATCAATGCTGGTGGTCCTGGCTAAACCTCTGACATGGTATATATTCCCAAACTGGTTAATGAATCCTCCCGTTGAGTTGCTGTTCATGTTACGGCATGTAGTTTCAAGTTCCTTCATGCCTACATCATAGAATTTCATTTTATAAGGATCGGCCAGCACCTGGTATTCCCTGTAATCACCCCCTATTATTGTCACCTGGGCCACACCGGGTACTGAAAGCAGTCTTGGGCGGAGGTTCCATTCGGCGAATGTCCTCAGATCCATATCACTTACCGTGTCAGATTCTATTGCCAGGATCATCATTTCACCAAGTAGTGATGACTGCGGGGCAAGCAGGGGTTTGTGTACCCCTGCGGGCAATTCTTCGCCTACCTGGATTATTCTTTCCGTAACAGTCTGCCGGGCGTGATAAATGTCTGTTTTCCAGTTGAATTCAACCCAGACTATGGAAAAGCCCATAGATGAGCTCGACCTTACCCTCCTGATGCCTGTTGACCCGTTTACCGCAGTTTCTATGGGAAAAGTTACCAGTCTCTCCACTTCCTGGGGTGCCATGCCCGGGGCCTCCGTCATGATCACTACGGTGGGTGCGGTCAGTTCCGGAAACACATCAATATCCATATTACTTACCACATAAATACCTGAGATAAATAAAAGGACTGCGCCTATTACAATTGTAAGCCTGTTTCTCAGTGAGAAATCTATTATCCTGTTAAGCATAATTAAGTGTTTAATGATTATGACCGCTGTGTGCCGGTAAGGCAGTTTCCTGCAATGAGAGTTTAAGCCGGTAAGTATTTTCAGTGGCTACCCTGTCACCTTCCTTCAGACCGTGAATCACATGTGTCACTTTCCCATCGGATTGCCCTGCAGTAATGTATGTTTTCTCAAATTCGCCGTTTTCCATCTCGCGGAAAACATAGATTTTTCCATATTCTTCCATTAAAGCTGTATTCGGGACAACAATTACATCCGGCACTTTTTCACCGATCAGCCATACATCGGCAAAGGTTCCCGGTATGAGCTCCCCGTCATAGTCAATCCTGAAGTAAACAGGGACATAATAAGAATTTTTCCCCGTGCTCCGGCCATAAGAAATAATTGTACCATTCATCTTATCTGTTGAGAATATACGCGGACTGTAACCGGTAGAAAAATTGGCTTTTCTTGTATTTCCCAGTATGTCAAGGTCGGCAGGAGGAATATCTGCTTTCAGCACCAGCCTGTTTTCGATAATGATCGAGGCAATTCTGTCGCCTGTACGAACCATCTGACCCTCTGTTACATACAGGTTATTTATATAAGCAGAGGCGGGTGATGCGATAATATTTCCCTTATCTGTAACAGTATTTCGCATATTATCATAAGCTGTCCTGGCTTTTTCATAGGCAAGTTTGTTTTCAAGGTAATGCTCACCTGTAATAAGTCTGTCAGCTATAAGTCTTTCGGCTCTTTCAAAGTTTTCCTTTGCAGTCAGGTATTCAGCTTCTATTTTCGAGTAGGCTACCTCAGGATTGAATTCTGTGATATTATTGCCGCTAACCGAAAACAATTGCTGACCTTTTCCAACCTTTATACCAGGGTAGAGGAGATTGCCGGTGAAACTTATGATACCTGGAGCAGGTGTCGTTATCAGTATTTCATCCTTTGTGTCAGGAAGCACCTGCCCGCTGGTCCTGTATACGAAACTGAACTCAGATGGTTTAAGGGTGCTTATTTTGTAGATTTCCTTTTCATGATCGTGGTCTTCCTCATTATCATGTGCCACAGGCTCTGCAGGTGAGTGATCTTCATCCTGATGATCATGGCTGCCTGTCTCCCTTTCATTGCATGAAGCCATAAGGGCAAGGCAGATTATAAAAAAAATTACCGGAGCAGATCTCATATTTATGATTTTGAAATTATAATTTAGACGCCCGCCTTAGATTAAGGCATCCATTAATAAGATAAAATGATCTTTTTTAATTGAGTTGAGATTTATGCCGTGGGTGGCGCTCTCAGGGGCATGAGTGAATATGCTGCTTTGATGATCCTGCCGGAGGAGCCTGTTATTATGTATTGATTGCCTGTTATAATGGGCATCATCTTAAAGTCTCCGGCTTCATTGATAAAAACCGGGTCAATATCGTTCTGATGGATCACTTCTGAAGCAAAATGACATATCATTCCATTTTGCTCCTTGTCATTATTAATATTTTTCAGGAGGAAATTATTTTTAACTCCGATTCCGGAATCACCCTTCTCCTGTGTGCCATGATGACAGATGTGTTTACAGCCGGCATCTCTGCGGTCATGGTGGTTATGAGGTATTATCCCGTGCAGGAAAATCACCGACCATGCCAGCAGCATTAATGATGTCTTGATTTTAATTGCTTTCCTCAAGGCTTTAATTTGTGCAAATTTAAGAAAAAATAGTTAACGGCAGAGATTTATATACTAATCAACTGTTTGATAGCACTGAAAATAAACTGTTGATTATTTCTTGATTAATTTCCGGTATAAAACAGGTTTATGCAACCGGTGTTTTTTTACATTTGTTTGATAATCACATTTCATAATAAATACTTTATGGCAACAGACATTCATTTAAAGGCAGCTGATAATATCAGGCTTCTATCCATGGCTATGGTGGAGAATGCTAAATCAGGACATCCCGGCGGGGCTATGGGAGGGGCAGATTATATACACATACTGTTTTCGGAATATATGAGGTTTGATCCCGGCAATCCTGCGTGGATACATCGTGACAGGTTTTTTCTTGACCCGGGCCATATGTCACCCATGCTATATTCCGTGCTTGCTCTGTACGGGATTATTTCCATAGATGAAATTAAGAATTTCAGGCAATGGGGAAGTCCCACGCCGGGCCATCCCGAGGCTGATACCGGCAGGGGTATAGAAAACACTTCAGGACCCCTGGGGCAGGGGCATACCAATGCCGTGGGTGCTGCTATCGCTGCAAAATTCCTGGAGCAGCGTTTTGGCGAATGGATGTCGCATACCATCTTTACTTACATATCTGACGGTGGCATACAGGAAGAGATCTCGCAGGGAGCCGGCAGGATAGCCGGTCATCTCGGGCTGGGCAACCTGGTTATGTTCTATGACAGCAATGATATACAATTGTCAACAGAGACAAATATTGTGACATCGGAAGATACGGCTGCCAAATATAAGGCATGGGGCTGGCATGTGGTGACAATTGACGGGCATAATCATTCAGAAATACGCCGTGCCCTTGACCAGTCTTTGAAGGAAAAGGACAGGCCAAGTATTATAATAGGAAAGACGGTAATGGGCAAGGGCCTTGTTGATGAAGAGGAAAATTCTTTTGAGGGAAAGACATCGACGCATGGTCAGCCTGTAAGTAAGGCAGGAGCTTCTTTTGAAAAGTCGATGAGGAGACTTGGTGGTGATCCTGAAAATCCTTTTTATATTTTTAAAGAAGTAAAAGACCTCTATAATGATATAATAAATAAGAAGAAAGAGCAGATTAACCTCTTCAGCAGAAAGGAAAAAGCATGGTCAGAAGCCAATCACGCTCTTGCTGAAAAACTGGATTTCTTCTTTTCGGGCAGGGTTCCCGGGATTGATCACTCGGCCATAGAGCAGAAGGGAGGCATAGCTACCAGGGCAGCATCATCAGCGGTGCTGTCATTTTATGCCGACCGTATTGAGAACATGATAGTGTCATCTGCCGACCTGGCCAACTCGGACAAGACTGATGGCTTTCTTAGGAAGACAAGGGAGATGAAGCGTGGAGATTTTACAGGTCAGTTTTTACAGGCGGGGGTATCGGAGCTGACAATGGCGGCAATAATGAACGGAATGGCACTGCATGGGGGGGTAATACCTGTATGCGGAACCTTCTTCGTATTCTCGGATTTTATGAAGCCTGCCGTGAGGCTGGCTGCGCTTATGGAACTGCCGGTGAAATATGTCTGGTCACACGATGCTTTCAGGGTGGGGGAGGATGGTCCCACCCACCAGCCTGTTGAACAGGAAGTCCAGATCAGGTTGCTGGAGCAGATTAAGAACCACTCGGGCAAAAGCAGCATGCTGGTGCTCAGACCGGCTGATGCTGCAGAAACAACGGTGTGCTGGCAGATGGCACTAGAAAATACAGATACTCCCACGGCCCTGATCCTTTCAAGACAGAATATCAGCGACCTGCCCACAGGTGGAAGCAGGTATGAAGATGCCATGGGAGCAAAAAAAGGAGCTTATATTGTATCAGATAGCCATGACAAACCTGATGTTGTGCTGCTTGCCAGCGGCTCCGAGGTGAGCACTCTCGTGGAAGGCGCGGCACTGTTAAAGGAGAGAAAAAAGCTTAAAGTAAGGATAGTATCTGTCCCCTCCGAGGGATTGTTCAGAAGACAGGAAAGAGAGTACCAGGATTCAGTATTGCCGGCCGGGATACCACGGTTTGGTCTTACGGCAGGATTGCCCGTAAACCTGGCCGGACTGGTAGGTGAAAATGGACGTATATGGGGACTTGAACAGTTTGGTTATTCGGCACCCTATGAGGTGCTTGATGAAAAATTCGGCTTTACACCGGAGAATGTGTATAAGCAGGTTGTTGAATTTGTGTCACACTGAGGGGAAAAGATCATCAATTTCTTCTGATTGTGGCAGGACTGCTCTGATTTTCTCAAGGTAATGACGTTCTTTTATGATATCAAGGCTGGGTTTAAAATTGATATCAAAGATCCATGACATCTGGAGCAGCTTGAAGTCGTTAAGGTTCAGGATATTTTTCATATTAACAGTTCGTTTCTTCCTGATGTCGTCGAGCACTTCAGTTGAAACTCCGGGGGTGTCAGGCAACTCAAGCTCAAGCCCGTAATTTCTTTTTCCTCCTTTTCTGTGGTAATAATCTGTTACCACTTTCCATATATCGAGCTTATCGGCATCGCGGAGAAGCCTGGAATAAAAAAGGTATGTTCCTGCTTCATCAGCCGGCAGCGACACCTGATTATGATAACCGATAGCTTTTACCACCAGGGCCTGTATTCTGCTATCCAGGTTTCCGAGGACACCATTTCTTAAGATTATTTCAATACCAAGCCCGGCATGGTTAACTGACTTGCTGTCATTGAAAGTCCTGTATCTGGCGTACTGTTCAAAACGCCCGACATCATGCAAAAGAGCGATTATCTCAGCCAGGCGCAACTCATCATCCTTTAATCCCAGTTTTTTCCCTATGGTGAGGATCTCTTTACAAACCCTGTATGTATGCTCTTCCTTAAGTTCTATATTTTCCTGTATTTCCGGGTCACCTTTTTTAAAGGTATCCACATAGTCTGCGAACCACTTTTTTATATTTTCCAGGCCGGCTTCATCAATATTTATTTTCATTAGCTATCTTTCCTTCTTCTCTTAATACTATTGTTTCTAAATTTCTGTTACACCGATTCCCGGGTCTGAGGGCATGATCCAGTGACCGTCATGGAACTGTGCGCCATTGAAAGGATCGTTGCTTATGAGGAGGGAGCCGTCCAGGTCGAGCCACCTCGCCAGGGGCTGCAGCTGCACCGCTGCAGTTATGGCAACTGAAGATGCTATCATGCAGCCAATCATGATGTCAAGATCAAAGGCTCTTGCTATGACGGCCATCCTGTAAGCTTCCATTATACCACCAGACTTCATCAGTTTGATATTTATCCCGTCATAGGCTTCGGCAAGGGGCAGTATATCTTTTGATGTATTAACTGCTTCGTCTGCAATAACCGGGACGGGTGACCTTTCTTTCAGCCACCTGGTTTCTTCAATCATTCCCACAGGCAGAGGTTGTTCAACAAGTTCAACCCCCTTTGCCGCCAGCCACTCAATCATTTTAATGGCCTCTTCTTTATTTGTCCATCCCTCGTTAATATCTACCCTGATGGGCTTATCGCTTACTTCCCTGATGGTTTCTATGATTTCCCTGTCATTTATGTTTGTAAGTTTTACTTTCAGAATACTGTAGGGATCGGCTTCACGAACTTTCTGTTTCAATATTTCAGGTTTGTCAAAGCCAATTGAGAAAGATGTATCAACATATTTGCCCGGATCAAGACCAAAGAATTTGTGTACCGGAATATTTAGCTTTTTCCCAAGCCAGTCGAAGAGGGCAATATCGATTGCCGCTTTTGCCGGTGACAGACCGGCGATTATCTCATTTACCTTTTCCGGTAATTCCGAAAAACTGAACGGATCGGCATCGATGTACACAGGGATTATTTTTTCAAGTTCCTCAATTGTCCTTTCTGCACTCTGCCCTGCACCAGTCATATGTGATGCTTCTCCTATTCCTCTTATGCCGTCTTTTTCGTAATATACAATTACGTCCTCCTTATAGTCGGTACTGCCCCTGCTGATGGTCCATGTATGACCCAGCCTGAGTTTAATTTTTCTGTAGCTTATTTTTACACCGCCCGAGGCTTCACTTACTCCTGTTTCCGCCCTGCCCGCATATATGCCGCTCCATGGAAGCATAACAGAAGTACCGGCCAGACCGGAGAGGGTAAGGAATTTTCGTCTGTTGATTATCATGAGATATGATTTTATACTGCGTAAAAATACAAAAAAAGAAAGCACGTTAGTCCTTAGCCGTTCGTCGAGAGCCGTTCAGGAGTTTTCATTATCTTTGGAGCTCAAAAGACAGGCCTTATGAATTTCAAACTACCCGACGGTATAGAGGGGATGATATTTGACCTTGATGGTACTCTGGCCAATACTATGCCACTGCATATGCAGGCTTGGAAGCAGGCTTGCCAGAGTTTCGGAATGGATATGAGCAGTGAATTCCTGAGATCTTTTACCGGTACTCCCGGCAAAAATATTGCCAGGGCAATTATCAGGTATTACGATAAGGAAGACAGTGTAGATCCTGAGATCATTGCGGAAAGGAAGAAGGAGAACTTTATGAATATGCAGCACCTGGTGAAGGAGGTAAAGCCTGTTGCTGATATAGTGCGGGATTATCACGGCAGGAAAGCCATGGCACTGGGTACCGGCGGGCACAGGGACACTGTACTCCGCACCCTGGAGGTAATTGGGATGAAGGACTATTTTAAACACATAGTAACAGCAGACGACGTCAGCAGGCATAAGCCTGATCCCGAGACCTTTATAAAATGTGCAGGCTTGCTGGGCATAGCACATGAGAAGATCATTGTTTTTGAGGATGGTGATCTTGGTATCAGGGCAGCCCGCATTGCAGGTATGCATCCTGTAGATGTAAGGAGCTGGTACGAGTATTCATGGTAGATAGACCAACAACTAAGGGCGAACGGCAAATGCAGAGACCTGCCATGGTCAGCCTTTACTTTTTGCCCGTTCCCACCCGCCATAATCACCGGCCATTCGCGGGCTCGCAGCACTCGCCTGCCTGCGGCAAATTGCCTTCGGCGAGCTCCGCTTCGCACTGCCAGGTTTTCTTTTTACTTTTGTTGTTTATCTTTTATCCAGAAATCTCTTTCAAGGTACATTTCCTTGCTGAGTGGTTTGAAGTCGCGTGAATCAGCCACCACCCTGTAGTCAATTCCTTCAACAAGTGCCGGTTTGGCCCGGGCAGACTTGGCACCAATTATATAATCTATTGTGGCCTTAAGGAGCGGTTCATTCTCATCACCAAAGGGCAGCAGGTTTTTATAATCTTCGCTGGCTTCAAAATCAGGCTGTAATCCGTTAACATAACCGGGGGCAGATAAATCAACCGGATTCCCCAGGGTATTGGTAATCTTAAGAACTATAGGCTGCATAGCCCATTTATGACTTGGATTGAGGTTTTCCCGTGTATAGTAATCCTTGACAGTTACGGATCCAACATACTTGCCCGTAGTATTTTTACCAATTAGTTTTACATCAAAATATGGTTCAAGTCCGTTTATTACAAGTTCACTGGCAGAAGCTGTTGACTTGCTTGTTATTACATATAATTCGCTTATGCCAAGTGATGAGATATCGTAGGTCAGTGTGGTTTGCGTATCTTCATCATATTTTTCAATTACCTCTGTAAAGTAATAGTTGAGATAGTCAGCACCATAGGTGGACTTAATATAGGCAGTGTATTTATCATTCCATTCTGATTTTGCAAATATCTTAGTGTTATCGGTATCATAAATCATACTTGCAAGATAAATTGCTGTCTGTATTGATCCACCTCCGTTATATCTGAGGTCAAGTATTAATCTCTGGACACCCTGGTCCTTAAAATCCTGGAATGCCTGATTCAGTTCTACGTCAAAATTGGAGGTAAAGGCATTATATACAAGATAGCCTGTCTGAACACCTCCTATATCCAGAACATCGGTATAATAGACCGGGTTTTCCTGGAGAACCACAGCATTCATTACTTCGGTGTCTTCCCCGACAATAAATTCATTATCTACGATTGACATAAGGGTAAGATAATAACTATCATTATTGAAAAGAAGGTCCATGTAGTTATCAATTGTCATCTGCTGACCGTTAACCTTGAGAAAAAGATCCCCTCTCTTTAGGCCTGCACCTTCAGCAGGCGATCCGGGCAGTACATATCTTATGTAGCCGAAGATGTCATTGGAACCGTATATCTGTACAAGCCTGAAATCATAACCCATCGACTTGGAAATACCGGCGAATGAATTTTCAAGTTCCTCATAATCGTCAACTATCCATGACCATCTATCAACTGTGCCTCGCTGATATAGGAGATCCTCAAAAAGATCTTCGTAGTTTGATCCAAAGTTATTCAGGTAAGTATAAAAATCCTTTGTTGTGTCGAAATAACCATTTTCCAGTTTGTCAACCATGTCATACCACAGGTAAACGTCCTTAAGGCCTTCGTATATGAAAAGGCTTATCTCATCAGGATCTTCAACTTCAGGTTCTTCATTTTCCGGCGGAATTTCCTTTTCACAGGCATTCAGGCCAAGGATAAGAACTGCTGACAGCAGTAATAGTATTTTATATGCCCTTTTCATTCTTTTTGTTTTTAAGGGTCAAATTTAATAAATACCCTGAGTTATTTACAAAGATTATGCCTTAATAATTAGGGAGTAAATAAAATAAGGCAATTAAAAATAAATAAATTGCACGCTTTTTGGAATCTGTAATAATAAATAACCAGATTTGTAATGAATTATTTTGTGGAAGCCTGAATTTGGTATGTTTATTTAAAAAAATTTCCATGAAAAACATGAACTTTATTGCAGCTTTTCTTATAATGCTCGGTACAGTCAGTTGTGTAACTTTCTTTAACAGTGAGCATGATCTTTTCCGGGTGCATGATATTTATTACCGGTCATGGATGTTAAAAGATATGGAGAAAGGAACCGATGTTTTCATTGAATTCAGGGAGCTGGATGAGGATGTGGAGTTTACCTCCCTGGTTTTCAGGGGTATTGAAGTTGACGTAAATCTTATATCTGAAGGGAGGAGCACAATAGTAAAAGGTACCATAAACACCGGGCCATCCCTGATTGAGAACTATGAGTATAAGGTTACCGGTGAAACTGATATGATAAAATATAATTACAGGGGCAAGGAATTTTCCTATCCGCTAAAAAATATAAGAAGGGAGAGTACCACCTTCACCAGGTAATATCACCCGATACTTTTAAAAATATATTGAACTTACAGCTATACTGTCAGTATCTTCAATATCAATCATTGAATTAATCAACCTTAGCTCCTTAAATTTTCCGAGACTTCCCGGGGTGATGTCTTTTTCCAGTATCAGCCCGCTGTCAAGAAGAAATTCTCTTTTTGTTCCTCTCAGAAGGTAACTTGATGGCGTGTACCAGGTATGGTCCTCAGCTTTTAAGATAATATTTGCACAGGATGTATCGGTTATTTTTCCATTCTTTACCATAAGGATATCATCACATTCACCCTTTTGTTCAAGTAGTTGATCTATCTTATCCCGGTTAATGAATTTATGGTGGTATTCAAGGTCACCCGCATCAATCAATCTCAATGTTCTTATTCTTTTCAATTCATAGGGGGAAAAATCAATCTTCCTTATATGCCTGTCATATTCAATCCTGCATTTGAAAAGTCCTTTCCGGGCGTAAGCCGGTATTATTATCTTGTCACTGAGATCAACTGGAGGCCCTGCATTGAATATATCTTTCCTGGTTTTATTAAAGCGCTTAGAGTGATAGTCAATATTGAATATCTCTCCATCCTTTACCTTTATTGTTTCAACCAAGAGGGACATATATCTTTTTTACAAGTTCCTTGTATTCCATCTCCATCCTGCTCAGGTAGGTTATACCTCCTCCACTTCTGTAAACATATCCTTTATCATTCTGTTCAATAAATCTGATCATTACAGCACTATCCAGTTCTTTGCCCGTAAATATTCCAAATATACCGGTATAATAGCCCCTGTCTGATATTTCACTTTCCCGGATTATTCTTAATGTTTCTTTTTTGGGAGCTCCACTGATTGACCCGGCAGGTAACATTGAGCCTATTATGCTTCCTGCACGGGCTCTCCATCCGGGTCCAAGTGCCCCGGCTATCTCTGAACTCACCTGTAAAAGCGTGTAAGAAGATGTTTCAATTGTATCAATATACCTGTACCTTTCAAGTCTTACATTTTCAGCATTCATACTTAGGTCGTTTCTTATCAGGTCAACAATGGTATTGTGTTCTGCTTTCTCTTTTTCGTCTTCCAGTATGATTTTTTCTGCTTCAGGCACGGAAGCATCAATGGTCCCTTTCATGGGGAAAGACTTTATTGTTCCTGCTTCGTCTATTCTGACAAATATTTCGGGTGAGAATACAACAAATTTATTTTTTATCAGCAATCTGTATCTGGCCCTGCTGCTGTAAAAAATCTCTTCAAGGTTTGCATCCGTTATTATCCTTGAGGGAAATGTCAGGTTTAAGAGGTATGAGTTCCCGTGGACTATATTCCTGATTACATTTTTAAAAGCTTTCTTATATTCTGAAAAACTTACCGGTTCGGCCTTAAGCGTGATTGCATCATCCCTTTTATGCCGCTCAGGACCGGAATTCTCGAAAAGAGGGGTGCTTATAATTATATCTTCAGGAAGTTCATCCAGCGGATGTATTACCGGTCTCTTTAATTCAAAATCAAACATAAAGAAATATGGACGCTGTGCTTTGCCCATGGAATTCATTCGCTCAGTGGCATATTTCATTATATTTGAGTCCATGAAAGTACTTCTTATTGATAATTATGATTCTTTTACCTACAATATAGCACATATTGTCAGAGCTTCATCGCCGGTAAAATTAGAAATAAAAAAAGCACGGGAAATAGATATTTCATCCCTGTCTGTATATGATAAGATTATTTTCTCTCCAGGGCCTGACCTGCCTCGTAATGGAAATATTATGGAACAGGTTCTTAAATCATATGCACCAACAAAAAGCATACTAGGAATCTGCCTTGGCTTACAGGCAATTGTACTGTTTTACGGGGGTAAACTCATCCGGCTTGAAGAGGTGGTTCACGGAAGGATAAAGATGCTTAAACAAACAGGAGTTGAGTCAACAGTTCTCCGTAATATCCCGGAGAATTTTAAAGCAGGCTTTTATCATTCCTGGGTCAGCGATGCAGACAGTCTGCCCGGGTGCTTTAACGTGACCTGTTTGTCTTCAGGGAGAAGGATTATGGGAATCAGGCACAAGATATATGATATTGAGGCAGTGCAGTTCCATCCCGAATCCATAATGACGCCGGAAGGTGATAAAATGATAAGAAACTGGCTGGAATCAGGTGTTAAGAACTGATTTGTAACTTATGTCTGATTTTAACATACTTTAAATCTTAGTTCACAGATTTATTTTTTTCAAAAATATAACTTTCCTATATTTGCTCCCTCTTTATACTCATTTAATGGACATTCTGAGGAAATATAAACATCTTATCCTTCTGGTAACTGTTCCCGTACTGCTGCTTTTTATGTCAAACTCAATTATGAACAGGCACAGTCACCTCGTAAGGGGATACACATATTCTCATGCTCATCCTTTTAAAAACGGACAGTCTGATCAGTCTTATCCCGGGCACAGCCATACTGATGCCGAACTGCTTATTCTTGACCTCATGGCGAGTGTTGACTTTATCCTGGTTTTAATTCTGATTGCGCTATGGCCGGTTCTTGAAATCAATAAATTATTGCAAAGAAGCAGGAATAATAAAAGACCTGTTCTTGAAAAACTTACATATTCGCTTCGGGGTCCTCCCCTTTATTCTTAATAATCATTACAAGGAAAACCTAGTTTTTAAATCCCTTGCCTTAAAACCCTTATGTTGTTGTGGCGATTGAGGAAGGGAGAACCAGATTTAAGTATAAAAAACAAATGAAACATTTTTTAGTAATTTTTTTCCTGTATTTCAGTGGTGCTTTGATTTTTGGGCAGGAAAAGACGATACCTGACACTCTTGATTACAGGCGCTTGCTTGACAGGATAGAAAAGCTGGAGGCTGCAGCGGATGAGAAAAAGAAGGAAGACGAACTGGCCAGGTTGCTTGAGGAAGCTGATATGCTTTCGGACAGGAAGAAGAAAGAGGATATTGACATTTCAAAAAAGTTCCATAGCGGGGTACGGCAGCAGCAGGGATTAAACCCAAACATAAGTGTACTGGGTGATTTTTTCGGATCAGTAGCATCAGCGCAGGATGAAGTGACATCAGAGCCGGGTGAAAGGACGCATGGGAGCAATGGTTTATTTATGAGGAGCCTGGAAATGTCTTTTACTTCTGCTCTAGACCCTTTCGCACGCGGCAAGGCTTTCCTGGATATCAGCGATGAGGGGCTGTCTGTTGAAGAAGCTTATATGGAGATTCTGAACCTTCCTCTCAAAATGTCATTGAAAGGTGGGGTTTTCTTTCCTGAATTCGGACTTCTTAACAGGCACCATACACATGCCCTGCCACAGTTTGACAGGCCCAGGGCCTGCGTAAATTATTTTGGACTGGACGGCTTTAACGGCATGGGTGCTGCAGTAAATTTCATGCTTCCAGGGATATTATTTTCCGATGCAAGCTCCTTCGATTTTTCCCTCATAAACATAAATGATAACCTCAGTTATTCATCAGATAAAAGTGTTAACCTGGCTTATGTTGGGCACTGGAAAAATTATTATGATATTTCAAATTCCAGTTATATTGAGTATGTTTTCAGTGCCATTGCGGGGAAGAATGACGGGGTTACAGGCTCAAACACCTGCATTGGAAGTTTTGGGCTGCACTATAAATGGGAACCTCCCGGGACTGCAAAATATAAATCATTTGACTGGAAAACAGAATTGTATTACGGGTATAATGAAACTCCTGCCGGAATTGTGAGAAGCAAGGGCTTCTATTCTCTTGTTCACCGTAAATTAAATTCACGTATCTGGGTGGGTGGCAGGATAGGATACAGCGAGATGCCCTATGATAATGAACAGCATGAGTGGGATTATTCGCTTAATTTTGATTTCTGGCAAAGCGAATTTGTTTTTTACCGGATACAATACCAGTATAATTCAAGGGCTATTGCCTACCTTCCTGAAAGAGAGGGCGCATACCCTTCAAATCATACCCTTGTAATACAGTTCTCATGGGCAATGGGCCCGCATAAGCACGAGGCCTACTGATAAGATGTAAATAAAATTTAATAAACAGGATATATGAGAAAGCAAATTATAAGTGTGCTGCTTGCCCTGATAACAATTTCAGCAATGGCAGCCCAAAAGAACCAGATAAGGATAGTATGTTCCTTTTCCGATTATGCATCTATAGCTTCGGAGATAGCTAAAGGGAATGCTGTAGTAGAGATGATATCAAAAGGTGAATCCGATCCGCATTTTATACCACCCAAGCCAAGCTATGCCATGATGCTCAATAAGGCGGATATATGGATAACAACGGGAATGGACCTGGAACAATGGTCGGCCACCCTTCTGGATAAGGCCCGTAACCGTAACATTATGGATGGTGCTATTGGCTTTGTGGCAGTTTCGGATGGGGTGGAGATACTTGATAAACCGGAGAAGGCCGATAGAAGTGAAGGAGACGTTCACCTGATGGGGAATCCACATATAAATACAAGTCCCCTGAACTGGAAAATAATTGCCAGGAATATCACTGTGGGTCTTATAAAGGTTGATCCCCAGAATGCCGCTTTCTATGAGCAGAACAGGGATGATTTTATTGACAGGGTTGACAGGGCTCTTTTTGGGGATGAACTGGTTAATATGTTCGGAGGAGAAACACTTTCGGGTCTCCTCCATAACCATACGCTATTTACTTTCCTGGACAGGGAATACCAGGGAAGGAAGCTTGTTGACCTGCTGGGGGGCTGGTTAAAGGAAGCCCTGCCGTTACGGGGCAACAGGGTTATTGCCTATCATAAGAACTGGGCTTATTTTGCCGATATCTTCGGTCTTGAGATCGCAGGCTTCATTGAACCCAAACCGGGCATACCACCCTCAGCCAAACATGTGCAGTATATGGTAAACCTTATAAAGGAACAGGATATCAAGGTGATGCTGGTGGCAAACTATTTCGAAAAGAAATCGCCCCGGATGATAGAAGACAGGACAGGCATAAAGGCGGTATATCTGCCCCTTTTCGTTAATAATGAACTGGGGATCAACAATAATTTTGAACTGATGGATTACTGGATAAGCCAGATTAAACAAAATATTTAAAAAATGGGAACCCTCGCATTTCTTGCTCCTCCGATAATTTCCTGCATTATCCTGGCCGGGATGCTAAGCTATTTTGGTAACCATATTTTAACAAGGGGTATAATATTTATAGATATTGCCGTAGCACAGATAGCAGCCCTGGGTACCATGATTGGTATCTTACTTGGTTTTGCGGAAAATTCAGTCAATGCCCAGCTCGTATCATATGCTTTTACGATTATTATACTGGGAATCTTCTCTCTCATGAAAGTAAGAAAGCAGGTCCTGCCGCAGGAGGCCATAATTGGGATTTTCTATTGTGTAGCCCTTGGTATGGCACTACTGCTGGCAGAAAAAATTCAGGGCGGTTCAAATTATATTACCAAAACCATTACAGGCAATGTGTTGTGGGTTACATGGAAGAGCGTGTTCAATTGCCTGCTGGTATTTGTGCCTGTGATAATAATTAACCTCCTGATGGGGAAAAGGATAAAAGAGATTTCACATGGTGCATTGACAGGCAATTCTCTCAGGCGTACAAGAATGTACGATCTCGTGTTTTATATAACATTCGGGATAATTATTGTAAAATCAGTACCGGTAATGGGAATTTTCCTCGTCTTTATGCTGCTGATAGGCCCGGCATCCATAAGCAGGATATTTGTTTCATCGTGGAAGGGAAGGATAATGTGGGGCTGGCTGATAGGATCAGCAGGGTCAATACTTGGTATATACATATCATATTCCATGAATATTTCAAACGGCCCGGCTATTGTCAGCCTGATCGGTATTGCAGCCTACTTCTTTGCCTTTGCCCGTCTGTTTAACAACAGGGCCGGTAAAACCAGTGTATCCAACAATCAAATAAGCGCAAAATGATGCTGTCTCTGAATTTCATATTGTTCCCTTTCCTTGGCTGTATTCTCATTGTCCTTATAAATGTCTACTTCGGTATACATGTTATTAAAAGAGAAATTATTTTTATTGATATCGCCCTTGCATCTATTGCTGCCCTGGGTTCGGCAGTGGGTATGGTCCTTTTTAATGTCGGGCATGAAGAGGTGGCGCATGGTGATCATGCATTCTGGCCATACTTATTCTCACTGGGCTTTATTTCCATTGCCTCCCTGGCTTTTACCCTGCTGAGGCACAAAACAATATCAATTCCTCTGGAGGCAATAATAGGAATTGCTTATGCTGTTGCCACAACACTTACAGTCATAATTCTTGATAAGGGTGCCGGTGGTGATGTTCATGTTCATGACATGCTGGTGGGTACAATATTGTGGATTTCAGGGCCCCAACTGGCCAGGCTGGCTATTGTGGTGGCCATAACAGGAATTTTTCACATTGTTTTCAGGAAGAAATTCATGAATCTCACGGAATCATTTCATAATCATGAGCCTGATATTAAGAGGTATAAGCTATGGGATTTCCTGTTTTATTTTTCCTTTGGCCTTGTTGTGGTCGAGGCAGTGAAGATAGCAGGTATACTAACCGTTTTTGCCTTTCTGATTCTCCCTGCCTCACTGTCTGTTTTACTCACCGGTAACTGGACGGGCAAGCTTATAGTTGGCTGGCTGGCAGGCATAGCTGCATCTTTTGCGGGCTTATTGTTCTCCCTGAAGCTTGATGTACCAAGTGCCCCTGTAATAATAAGCCTGCTTGGCCTGGTCCTGATCCTGGGCTATATCTTGTATAAGAGTATAAACAAGAACAAACCCTTAAAAGAACAGCCCTGACCAGAGCCTTCATAGTCGAATATACCTGCCTTCGAAATACCGTTTTGCATGTGAATGAGGTTAAACCTTGACTTCGGTTTTGTGGTTTTTATTGCAAAACCGGCAAGGCCACTCAGTAATACACTGTTTGATCCATAATCACCGACCTGCAATTCCCTGACTTCCATTTCAGTAAGGTTGGGATCCGAAGAAAGTCCGTAACTGCCATACCCGGCATTTTTACAATATTCAGAATTGTTTTTATGGGAGAAACGCGAAACACCGACAAAAAAAATACTGTCCTTATATAGAAGAATATTTATTTTTGCATTAAAGATTGAATGGTTATTTTTGCATGTTTCAAAGTTTTCCTTCGCTGAAACCAGGGAGGCGACAACGGGATGTAGCGCAGTCAGGCCAGCGCACTACGTTCGGGACGTAGGGGTCGGGAGTTCGAATCTCCCCATCCCGACAAACAAAAAAAGCCCGGTACTTTGGTACCAGGCTTTTTTTGTTTGATTCAACCATCCCCGGAGACCACGGCCGCGAAGGAATAGTTGCACAACTTTAAATCCTTTTAGAACTCCGGAAATTGTTTTTTTCTGTCGAAAATAAATGAGATTACTAAAAGAATAGCTGTTATAATAATTACAGGTAACATTTTTATTGGTTGACTCTGATTACATAAAGATCAATATTAGAATAAACCACCATATATTAATCCTGTTACGGTTGCCATTACTACTACAAGAAATACATAAACCACAGTTTTTTGTGTTCCGATAACTCCTCTGATTACAAGCATATTAGGCAGTGAAAGCGAAGGGCCGGCCAGCAGCAATGCCAGAGCAGGGCCTTTGCCCATTCCTGCCACCATCAATCCCTGCAGTATAGGGACCTCGGTCAGAGTGGCAAAGTACATAAATGCACCCACTATGGAGGCATAGAAATTTGAAAGGACAGAGTTGCCTCCTACCAGCTTTGCAACCCAGTCATTTGGAATAACACCCGCCATTGCAGTATCACCATGAGTTGATCCAAGCAGGAAGCCTGCTACCAGTACACCTATCCCGAGCAGGGGCATAATCTGTTTTGCAAAATCCCATGTCGACAGGGTCCATTCCCTGTTATCAGTCTCCTTCTTGTCAAGCAGAGTAATTATGCTTAATCCTGCTATGCCTACTATAACAGGAATCATAGGTGAGGAAGATATAAAAGCTGAGATAGCTGTGACAACACCTGCAATAATTACATAATGCCATCTTAACTTGAGAATATGGATCAAAGAAAAAACGAGTAATAAGCTGAATGCAGATGTAATATACCATTTATTGGCCCATATCCAGTACCAGACCCCACTTGTAACACCGTCAGCAGGTTTCCCCCAGTTGGCAGAGACAAGAATAAGTACCAGCGTGAAAAAATGAAATGCTGTCTGCCACATCGGTCGTTTTTCCGGGAACTCCGGAAAACTCATCTGGTCTTCCTGTTTCTCCTTCTCTTCTTTCCGGTAAATGAGTGACATTGCCGAACCAATGACTATAGCAAACAGAACGGCCCCAACTATCCTTGCGATTCCCATCTCAAATCCCAGAATGCGGGCAGTAAGAATAATTGCCAGGATATTGATGGCAGGTCCCGAATATAGAAATGCAATTGCAGGACCAAGCCCTGAACCCCTCTTATGAATACTTGAAAAAAGCGGAAGAATGGTACAGCTGCAAACAGCCAGGATTGTCCCGGATAATGATGCAACAGTGTAAGCTACCCATTTTTTTGCTTTTGCTCCAAAATATTTCATTACTGCTCCCTGGCTGACAAATACAGAGATTACACCTGCAATAAAAAATGCGGGCAGTAAGCATAGTATTACATGCTCCCGGGCATACCATTTTGCCAGGTCAAGCATAGCCATAACAGCTCCGTTAAATACAGGGCTCTCAAGTGGCATAAAGTATGCAGCTACAAAAACAGCTGCGATCCAGAAAAGTATTTTAAATTCTTTCTTTATTTCCATGTTTGATTTTACTTATTGTTCGTAACTTAACGAACACGATTGATAAATTTTTTTATAGGTAAATCCTTATTATATAATATATTCCAACCACAATAAATACGATCGCAATTATCCTTCTGAACCAGATATCAAAGTTCTTAAGGCGTTTATACAATTTCCCTACTCCTGATACAGTATAGGCAAGCAGCCACGCAAATATAATTACAGGAATACCGGTGGCGATTGCAAAAACAAAGGGAAGAAAAAGGCCCGATGCAGATCCGATAGCCATAGGTATCAGCATACCAAAATAGAGCACCCCGCTATACGGGCAAAAGGCAAGGGCGAACACAATACCCAGCAAAAGGACATCAAGGTAGGACTTTGAATCCTTCTTCTGGAACCGATCGGTTAATGCGCTAATGCCGGGAAGTTTAATCCTGATAATATCAAGCATAAAAAGGCCGATGCCAGTTAGCAGGGGACCAAGAATTTTTTCTCCATTTTGCTGAAACCAACCTGAAACTTTAAACTGATCAGCACCTGAAAAAATGATAAAAGCCAGTAGCGTATAGGTAGACGCCCTGCCCAGAGTATATACCAGACCATTGATAAAAACCCTGTTCTTGTTTTCAATATCCTTCCCGATAAAGCCGATAGCCGTTATATTTGTAGCCAGAGGGCAGGGACTGATTGCTGTCATCAGCCCCAGGGCCAAAGCAGTAACAAACGGTAAAGAAGAATTTTCCAGTAAATTGTTCAGAATCTCTCCCATCTGTTATTTTAATATAGGATCAACCTTTTCTTTTATAAGTTCCTTGAATTTTTCAGGATTTGTCCGGGCATACATAAAAGCCTCATTGGTCAGGTTAATTTTCTGATCGCCACCAACAATCAGAAGTGCCTGACCTGATACTCCAAGTTCTTTTCCCTTCTTCTCTCCTTCCGGTTCTTCAATATTATATGCAGTGAAGCTAACTTCACCACCATAATTCCCAGCTACAGCTTCGGATGCTACAGTTTCAATGGCCTTGCAGGTAACACATCTGCTTGTGAGGTGAAAATAATAAACTTGCACATTATCTGATTTCGAGATCTTTGGGGTTTTTACTTCCTTCCCGGTTTGTGCATCACATGAAGAGTTCAAACTCAAAACAAACAAAGTGACTAATAATAATCTGATTGATTTCATTCGTTTAAAATTTTATAATTAATTGAATATAGCTTAGTTAATGTGTTTTATTGATTTTGTATTAATAAATCTTCCAAATCACCCCGTGAAGGAACTCTTCCGGAGAGAACAACGTTTTCATTAATTACCAGTGCAGGAGTATGCATAATTCCATATTCCATAATTTTCATAATATCCTCTTCTTTTACAATTTCGGCTTCAATTCCAAGCTCAGAGACTATTTCTCCTGTAACTTGTTCCAGAGTTTTGCATTTAGGACATCCTGTACCCAATATTTTAATTTCCATTATTATATGTGTTTAATTATTAATTCGTCATTCGCAAAACGACGAACAGCAAATATATAAAAAAATGAAATTCTAAAATGTCTTTGAAGCGAAGTCTTGCTTCTTCCCAATTTTCTTTACTAATACAATATTTTACTCTTGGTCCTTCAATTTGTCCCTGAATTAATCCGGCAGCCTTCAACTCCTTAAGGTGTTGAGACAAGGTGGACTTTGCTATTGGAAGGTCTTCACTCAGATCACCATTGTAACAACAAGACTGATTAGAGAGTAATTCCAATATGGACCTACCCCCTAAATCCGGACGCTGGTTTAAGCCAGGCTGCATTTATAAAATAGGTATTTTGTACGAAGGGATAAAAGAGCTATATTTCCAGATCATACCGGCCGGGGATATTATTGAACAGAACTGAGACATAGTTTGCTGGCCATTCTGAAATGAATTACAATTAATGGGTAGACATATAAATATGATATGTTTTGGGGAAGCAATGAAAACCTGCTCTCAGGGCTGGTGCTGGGGGCTGAAGGCGGAGTTGGCAGTACCTGCAATTATGCTGCTCCTCTCTGTCACAGGCTTATCGAAGCATATGGGGAGGGTGATCTGAATGAGGCACGTGAATATCAGAAAATGGCAGTTTCCATGATCAACCTCCTGAATAAATATTGTGTAATTTCAGTAGGGAAGGCCTTTATGAAATATATTGGAATAGACTGTGATGAATTACGCCTGCCTGTGAATAATGACTGGAAATCAGTTTATGAGGAGTTTAAAAAGACTTCCGAAAGCTCAACATGGATGAAATGTTTTCAAAAGTCTGAAAATGAGGGAAAGTTAAAACATCAATGATTTAAACTCTTAAACCACTTGACCCACTTAAACTTAAAAATATGATTCAGAGATGGTCCTTGAATGGCAAACTGGCCCTTGTTACGGGTGGAACAAGGGGCATTGGCAAGGGTATTACAGAAGAATTGATTGCTCATGGTGCTGAAGTTATATGCACCTCGAGAAGCGGCCCCCCGGATGGTGGTGAACATAAAAACCCGGTTTATATAAAGTCGGATGCATCTTCCGCTGGCGATCGGGAAAGTCTTATTGAATATATCAGGGAGCGTTTTAACAGGCTTGATATACTGGTGAATAATACGGGGACCAATATCAGGAAAAAGACCATTGAATATTCTGAAGAGGAGAGGGATTATATTCTTCACACAAACCTTATTTCAGCTTTCAGCCTTACAAGGGGTTTGTATCCATTTCTCAAAAAAAGTGAAGCCTCGTCAGTGGTGAATATTAGTTCCGTTGCCGGCATGACACACGTCAGAACCGGCTCGGTTTATGGTATGACCAAGGCTGCAATGAACCAGATGACACGGAACCTGGCGGGGGAGTGGGCTGCTGACGGGATAAGGGTAAACTCAGTCGCTCCCTGGTATATTAATACTCCTCTTGCCCGTCAGGTGCTTGAGAATGAAGACTACAGGAATGAAGTACTGTCACGTACACCTATGGGAAGGGTGGGAGAGATCGGGGAAGTGGCTGCACTGGTGGCCTTCCTGTGCATGCCTGCAGCCTCATATATCACCGGCCAGGTTATTGCCGTTGACGGAGGCTTTACAATAAAAGGGTTTTAAGTTTCAAGATAAAAGACAGAAGTACAGACGCGATGAGCTCATCGTAGAGGGGAAGGAGTCACAGTGTTATGCGCATTAAAGAGTTGTATCCCTTTTCTTTCCGGTCCAGTTTGTGTGGAAATATTTGCCTCGTGGCCGGTCATTCCTTTCATAGGTATGAGCTCCGAAATAATCCCTCTGGGCCTGTAAAAGGTTGGCAGGCAGCGTTTTGCTCCTGAAGCTGTCGTAATATGCCAATGCCGAGGATAAGGCCGGGACAGGCAGGCCGTTAACCACTGCTGTGGCTACGACGCGTCGCCATCCTTCCTGAGCATTTTCAATTTTTAAGCGGAAAAAATCATCGAGGATAAGATTTTCAAGATCTTTTTTTCTGTCATATGCTTTGCTGATATCATCCAGGAAGACCGACCGTATTATGCAGCCGGCTCTCCAGAGTCTTGCTATTGACCCATAGTCAAGCATCCATGAAGCTTCCTGCGATGCTTTTCTCATCAGCTCAAAGCCCTGGGCATAAGAGATTATTTTTGCAGCATATACAGCATCTTTTAAATCTTTTAAGAAACGATTCGGATCAGCCGGGGTCCTTACCTCCGGTCCGGTAGTTATTTCAGAAGCCTTCACACGGAGATCTTTCTGTGCTGACAGGTAGCGGGCAAAAACCGATTCTGCGATAAGTGTTAAAGGCGTCCCCTTTTCCAGCGCCTCTATGCCTGTCCATTTACCCGTCCCTTTCTGACCTGCACGGTCAAGTATTTTTTCCAGCAGGGGATAACCATCATCATCCTTGAACTTCATTATATCTGCCGTTATTTCTATAAGGTAACTATCAAGATCCCCCTTATTCCATTCTGTAAACACCCAGGCCATATCTTCATGG
>Ga0190359_1000250_pt1 | contig 36846 bp, 61 predicted proteins | sample 48721823_MG_FD_161269 | JGI IMG/M metagenome (GOLD analysis project Ga0190359, IMG submission 161269) | Hydrothermal vent microbial mat bacterial communities from Southern Trench, Guaymas Basin, Mexico - 4872-18-2-3_MG | ecosystem: Environmental > Aquatic > Marine > Hydrothermal vents >... | reverse complement strand
AGTAGGCGACTTCTACGTTCGCAATGGCGACTACGGCCTCGGTCCGGCGTTTACAGCCGTGGTTATCGGGCACATGAAGAACTGGGTCCGATGGGGTGAAAAGGATACAGAGGACGAGGGTAAGATCCTTTGGCAATATCCTGATGGGTGCGTGCCAGAAGATAAGCAACCTGAATGCGTGTGGCGCAGGATGCCCAAAGGCACCAATGACAAGCCGCCACTAGCTGAGGAAACATACGTCCTCATGTTGCTACCGATTGATAAGAACGGTGTTGATGAACGTGGCCCGATCACAGCGAATCTTTCCCGTGGTGCTGTGAAGGTTGTAGAGCAACAAGTGTTCAAGGTCTTGGACGCGGCGTTCAAGGAAGGGTGGCACCCGTCTTGTATCGTGCTTGAGTTCAGCAACGAGAAAACTGTTACCCCTGACTATGTGTACCAATCATGGGCCGCTAAACGTGCAGGTCAAGTCAGCAATGAAGAACTGCAAGATAAGCTCATTGAGTCTTACGACATCGCTAAGCTACAAGTGAAGGCAGCACAGCAAGCAGCGCGTGAGGAATGCCAAGCACACGTTGAATCATTGCCCCCAGTGTCCGAAAACGCCTCTGAGAACGTCCAGAAGTTCTTCGGCAATGAATCACAGGTAGATAAGGGTTCATACGGCGCAGGGAACGATTCTGTGCGGAATCAATTCGATGATGGGAATCAAGAGCCGTCAGGGAGCGATGAGGGCGAGAGCGACCCTACGATGCCTTTCTAAGCAATATGGGCGTGGTAGTCAGCGTAGTCTAATAGTAGGACGCTGGCTTTGAATGCTCGAGACGCAGGTTGCAAATCCTGCCGCTGGCTGCCACGTCCTGCTAAGTTAGCAGCAATCGGGGGCGAGAATCTCTAGAAATAAACAACCAAACAGCCCAGCAATGCTGGGGCGCAAGGAAGGAATGAGATGACTAAAACGCAAGAACGCTTGCTGCCTGAGTTGGAATTTGTTGATGGCGAGGCTGATGTTAGTCAGTGGTTTGGGGCGGGTGCCAAGTATGAAGTAGAAGATGACACATGGAGCAAGCCAGTTTTCTCTCCTAAGTTTCATGCATCCGGCCCTATCACACGTAACATGGTAACGTGCCGCACAGATGACGAAGCCAAGCAAGCAGCCCAAGACCACTTCCACGCAAGATTGCTCAAGCCGATGGATTTCGGGGATGCTATGAAAGCTGTGGTGCGTGGGTGTGAGGTGCGCCAGTACGAAACGAGCAAGGGGCAAAGGTTATCTTTAGATGGCAATAGTTTGAGGTGGTTGAACCCTAGCGGCAGTTGGGCCTTTCCGTTCACCCCAACAAATGACTCCATCAAGAGGCCGTGGTGCTTCTACTTCCCAAGCAAACCAGCGGAGCCGGAGCGTGTAGAGGCTAGGATAATAGTGATAGCGGAGTATTGGCACTGCCCAAATTGCAGCCATGAACAATGCGTAGACATCACATCCCCACAGATGAATGAAATAGAATGCTCTGCTAGCGGCGGCGGCTGCGGCGTAACGCTCCATCGACCAAAGGAACCCAATGACTAACCTAGACACACTCAAGCGACTCTGCGAAGCGGGGAAGCTGGCGACTGATGGCGATTGGCAGCAGGACGTTGATGGCGTATATCACCGTGTCTATACCGATATGCCTCAAGACGGTGCGCATCCAGAAGGCGTAATTCATATCGCTCATTGCGACCTTGGTGCTTTTGCTATTCGAACCTTCCGGAAATTCCGGATAGTTGCTATACTGCCATCACAGTAATCGGGGAAGCAGTAAGATAGTGTAGGCGTGGGCGCAGGCAGCCAGAGCCGAGCTAGCCAATGATAACAGTCCCACCGGATTGTATCCCCGACACTGACAAGCCCTGCTTTGAGTAGGGCTTTCTTGCGTTCCGTGCTTGACGGGGATGCGGGGATGCGGTACAGTCTGCCTAGACGAAACCGCAGCATCCAATATTCGACAATCTTTTTGACCCGCTTATCGCGCTACGGTTTCGTCACCTAAATGATAAGCGGGTTCTTTCTATTTGGAGGTATTGAGATGGGTGGACATCCAAAGCTAGTAACGTTGAGGGCGGATACCGTTCACGACATGGAAATCACAGCTAGCATTATTGCAAGCGGGATCACTGAGGCGGAGGTTGAGTTAGCTTCTGTTGCAGAAACTTACGTTCGGAACCTCACATTGTTGGACATCATAGCCGTGCAAGCGCGAGCGTTGATGAAGATAGACACCAATGGGTACGAGGAATACATACAAGAGATTCAAGCTGAGGTAGACGAACTAGCAGCGAGCTTAACAACAAGCTAACTAGCAACCAAACTAGGAGAATGAAATGCATAAGAGATATACAAAGCTAGCAGCGCAATTCTTAGAGGAATACTCTGACGTGCGTGGCAACGCTGGCTGCAACGATTGGGACTATCCAGATGATTGGGACGAGACTCAGCGCAAGCGCTTCACCCGTCAATGCATCGCTTTCAACGAATGTAGAGAGCTTGAGACTGTCACCGATCAAGAGGTGGAGGACGAGATGCCGCTTGCTGACTTCTGCGCTATCAGTCTAATCGCCCACATGTTGGCAAACTAAAAACGGCGTATCAGGGTAATTCCATTTGCCCTGATACGCTCGCGTGGTATGGTTCAACCAGTAACAGCGATGCGCTTGGCTTCCAACCAAGGCAAAGCCCGCACTCCAAAGTTCTGTAGCTCAAAGCAGAGCAACCGCCTCCTAAGCGGGAGATGTGGCCTCGGAAACCACCATGAGCTTTGGAAAGCAGTGAGGTAGAGCAGCTTCTTCGGAGGCTGCTTTTTTATTTGCCAAGCCAGCATCCATGCAGTACAGTAACCCAGTCGAAGGTCAACCAATATAAACTTGCCCGCCTGCACTTCCAACAGCCTTCGACAGCTTGTGTGGGTGGGCATTTTGATTGGAGTAGGATTATGGGTGAATATGCAGAAGACATTTACACGGGCCAAACTTGCCAAGAGTGCGGGACGTATTTTGTGAAGGCTCACGGATACCCTGTTCTTTGCAAGGATTGCTACAAAGAGTACAAGCGCGAACATCACAGGAAGCCATCTACATCACGCGCCACAGAGCCAACATTGGGCGAAGCTACAGATGCGGAGTTGAAAGAGAATGGATTCCGAGAGACAACCACCTAAACAACTTTAGCCGCCAGCAATTCAAGGCTAGCGAGGGAGATGGAACGATGGAAGTCTTAGACGCATGTTGTGGAAGCCGGATGTTCTGGTTTGACAAGAATAACCAGCAAGTCATGTTCGTAGATAAGCGTTCAGAATCACACACGCTTTGCGATGGACGGGCGTTGGAAGTCAAGCCTGACGTGGTGGCCGACTTCACAAGCCTACCATTTGCTGACGACTCGTTCCATTTGGTTGTGTTCGACCCGCCACACCTTGAACGAGTGGGCGAAAAGGGCTGGCAGTTCCTAAAGTACGGCAAGCTAGAGGGCGAATGGCAGACCGAGTTAGCCGCTGGCTTCGCTGAATGCTTCCGTGTGCTGAAACCCTACGGGACGCTAGTATTCAAGTGGAATGAGATTCAAGTACCAGTGTCCAAGATACTTGCGCTCACGCCTGTAAAGCCATTGTTTGGGCACCGTAGCGGCAAGGCTTCCAAGACGCATTGGATTACATTCTTGAACGTACCAACCACCTAAACAACCCCAACCCCGAAAAGTAGCGGAACAGGAGATGGATGATGGAAGACTTGGAGATTAGGAAAGCTGTGGCTGTTGAGGTCGTGGGGTGGAAGCAACGGTGGGTCGTGGAAAGCTATGTAGGCCTACACTTCGATAGTGGCGCAATCACCACCCATAAACAATTCTACGACGAGAAAGAGGCGCGTAAGTTTTTTGATTGTCAAGACCAAGTAGCGCCATACCCTCGAATGCACACAGAAGGCCCGCCCGCCTACGAAAGCGACATTGCGGCAGCTTGGCTCGTTGTAGAGAAGATGCGGGCTGATGGATTCGGCTTTGAGTTGGATTATGGGCCTACCGATGCGTCTGTTTGCTACGCTACTTTCACACATATGGCTTTGCGAGTGTTTGCGCATGAACGCTTGAAGCCCGCGCCACTAGCCATCTGCAAAGCCGCCCTAGCAGCAGTCCGAGCAACCAAGCAATCCGGCGTGGATAAATCCAAGAAATAAATTTGACACTGGTTTGCTGGAGTGTATTATCTCGGTAGTTCTGTGACGGGGCTATCTATACAATCTTTCAAGGCTGGGCCTCAAAGCCCACAACGAGCCTGCCCTATATCTTCCCGTCACGGAATTGGGGCAGGCTTTGTTTTGGAGTGATGATGGCAAGTGAATGGATCAAGATGCGCGTAACACTTCGGAAGCATCCGAGGGTTATTGCTATCTCAAGGCACCTATCTGAGAGCAGAGCGTTTATGAATTGGTGGGGCGACCCGCAACGCATGACAGCCAAAGAGAACGTTACAGAGTTAGTGACGTTTGGTAACGTAACGCGTTGCGTGACGTGTGCGTTACTAGAGTTATGGGGCGTTACGAATGGTGTCATCAAGGACGATGAAGTAGTGCCTTATATGTCGCTGATTGATCTTGATGATATTACTGGTTTACCAGACTTTGGGCTAGCGTTATTAGCGGTTGGTTGGGTTGAGGAAGTCGAGGGCAACGGACTTAGATTCCCTAATTTTAGCGAACACAACACGCCTGATGCTATGCGAACAGCCAAGACCTCTGCCGAGCGCCAGAAGGCATATCGCGATAGAAAAAAGCGTGACGAACCGTTACAACGCGTTACGGACATAAGAGAAGAGAAGAGTAAAGAAGAGAAGAGTAAAAAGACAACTACAGCTTTGGACACAAGTTGCCCTCAAGAACTAGCCAAGTACAAAACCGCTTGGGACGAATGGGTTAGCTACAAGAAGATCAAACACAAGGCAACGCTCACTAAGCTAGTCGGCAAGTTCAAAGAACTAGGCCCAAACGTACAAGCCGCAGTTGATAATTCGATAGCTAACGGGTACGCGGGATTGTTTGCGCCTAAGGGCGGGCAGACGGCCAAGACTAATAGTTTTTCAAAGCTAACAGGGGAGCAAAAGTATGGCAATCGGTGAAGGATACGCACGATTTTATACTAAGCGAGGCATACCGCCGATGTACCACGAGTCGGAATTGACGGTAGAGCTTGCACCAAACATGCTGCTACGTGGCGATAACGGCACGGGTAAGACGTACCAAGCGTGCGCTGTGCTGATTCATTGCTACATGACTTATCAGAGTTCAATCGGCTTTGTGACGGCCAATAACTATCTGCGTGAAATCAGGTCAACGTTCGGCAAGCACTCAACCGAGTCTGATATGGACGTGTTTGAGCGTTACGCGGAAGTCGACAGGCTAGTGATTGACGACATCGGCGCGGAGAAGGTTGGCGAGTTCGGGTTGGCTGAGATACTAGCATTGGTTGACCATCGGGTGTCTTACCTGAAGGCCACCACAATCACCACGAACTTGACACTGCAAGAAATCCACGAACTGGAGCCGCGCCTAGCTTCAAGGCTTGCCAGTTTCGATGAGATTGTCATGGACGGTAAAGACCGGAGAATGCAATGAGCAATGAAATGGCCGAGCAATGGCTCCCGATGTGGGAGAAAATCTTCTCAGGCAGCCCACGCTACGTGAACGATCTGACCGACGCGCAGAAGGAAGCCTATTATAAGCCGCTGCCAAGACCGATACCAGCATACACCACAGACGCGCATGGCAACGTCCGTGAGCCTGATAGAGTCGATATGTATCCGAACGGTCCGTGGGAGATGCGAGACACGTTAGAAGACACGCCAGAGGGCAAGGCGTGGGTGACTTACTGGGTGCATCTGGATGTTATAAAACGATCAAGGATGCGGAGATTTCAGCGACGCGCAGGGAGTGATAGCAATGGAAACTAACCAAGAATGCCAGAGCTGCAAGCACGGCGGGCAATGCGGGATTGAAACAGCTTACAAGGCGCTCCACGACATCAAACGGTATTCCAACTTTGCAGAGCTACCGTTCTCGGTACGCTTTGAGATTATGACAGCCCTAGCCCTTCGCGACCCCATTTGCCACGGATACCAGCAATGCAAGGAGGATGAGTGATGACAACTAAGCCAGGAGACAAGATAGGTGAGTCTTACATCTTACTGTGGAATAACACCACATGGCCTAACCCGCATACCGATTTGGAATGGCGGACTAGATACGCAGGCCTGTTTGGCGATGGCTCAGTGTCGGAGTCTGACAGAATGGTGCTAGCAAGCATCGCAAGCGCATACACTAGGCTGTGGGGAATGACGCAAGCAGAGTTGATCGAGTGGCACCGCAACAAGAAAGGACTACCAGATGTATAAACGTGACTTAGAGGCACTGGTTGCCAAGCTGAATACCGAAAACGCTAGGCTTGAGGACTCGCTAGCCGAAGCCAACGCCGCTCATACTGCTTGGTTCAACATTGCCGAGGATTTAGAGCGTGAGCGCAATGCCGAGCAAGCCGCACACAAGCAAACCCGCGCAGACCTATTGCAGGCGATGCGGGTTGTTTTGGGGGCTATGGATGGCAACTAGCGCAGAATTCAGAGCACAGATGGATGCGATTATGGGCGATTACAAGCCCACGTACGTTGACTCCTGTATGATCACAGTCGAGGGTAAGCTGATGACCATGAATGAGGTGTTGCGAACGCACACACGCCACCTTGCCCCGAAGAAGAAGCAGGAGGCTGCGCGGATACTTCTGGCGTGGCAGGAAGCTGGCTATCCGCGCATAAAAGGCCCCTACGAAGTACACTTCCATTTCGTCTCAAGCACCCGAACGGACCCGAGCAATTTATTGGGCTGGGCGCAGAAAAGTTGCTTGGACGCCTTACAGATAGCGCATTACGGGCATGGCGTGATCGAGGAAGATGACTGGAAGCATCACATCGCCGACTCAAGCACGTACGCTTACGACCAATCGAAGCCAAAGGTCGATTACATTGAAATTACATTTACGGCGGTCGATTTAGGAGTGTAGGATGAGCCAAGGTATAAGCAAGCAGCAAATCAAGCAGCGCATCAACAATATCATCGCATGGGTTGACACAGAAACGCAAGGCCAGCGCGGGTACGATGAAATCCTTGCCGACGTTCAAGCCAAGCTAGGGAAGCTGGATAGAAGCATCGTGTCGTTGTGTGCGTTGCCGAAGTCCAAGGAAGCGTTCTCAGGACCACACCACGACCTGATGCGCCGGATTGTCAAGAGTGCTGAGTGGCGCTTCGATGTCACGTTTACGCAGATTGTAAGCAAGCGACGGCACAGACCGACTGTGAAGGCAAGGATGGCGGCTGTGTGCGTCCAGAGGGCCATTTTGCCGCTCTCATGGAAGGAAATAGCGCGGTGGTGGGGCATAACCTCACACACTAGCGTCATGGATATCGAGACACGCGCACAAGTCAAGCGCTCCGAAGATCTCAAGTTCAATGATATCGTGGAGACCATGATGCGTGAAGCGTCTGAGCTTTATAGTTTGTGTGAACCAAAGGAGGCCACGGTATGACCGATCTAATCAAGCAATACAAGCAAGCCTGCGAGATAGTGGGCGGGATGAACAACGTGCGCATCGTCCCGTCAAAGTGTGGGCGCTATGAGTTCCTGCGCTACTATGAGACTGATGGACCGTCGCTCGATGACACCGACGCAACCGACCTAATCTGCGCGGCGTTGGAGCGATTCTGCCTAGATGTGTTGAACGCTAACGAGTTCATGAGCGATTGCTATGTGCGACCTTACAAGGATGTGAACGATAATGTGCATTGGCGCTACGTGATTATGTTCAAGCCTGTGTTAGAGGGTTTCTGCCCGCCTGAACCAACCAAGGGTGTGGACAAGAAGGGCTTCCCAACAAAGCTAGAAGCCTACATCGCTATGGCCCAAGCGGTCAATTCTGCTAATACCTAACTGATGCGACATGTTGAGGATTCCAAACGAACCCGAGGAATGTAATGGCCCCACGTCGCCGGATGGACGATAGTTGGGGTAAGGAGAATGAGTTATGAAATACTTTAGTAACGAAGAATTAGTTAAAGCTATGGGCCTGATCGCCCACACGATGCGCAATCCTATTGAATATCATCGCAGCATGGATGGGCAGGGCGACCAATGTTGCAAGTTGTGCGGCGGCTCTGATTGCGACCCTGAAGATGTTTGGGGCCATCTTGACCATGTAGTACACAAAGACGGGTGTGGGATTGATATTATCAACGCCCTGAAAGAAGGAGACAAGCAATGAGACACTACCAAGTACAAGTAAGCATCGGCAAGGAACTTGCAAAAAGCATGGGTTATCAAGTTGAAGAATAAGATAATGGGGATGGCATAGCATACTGGTAAATGCGCGTAGCAAACTCTTGTCGTGCCGAGAACAAAGGCCACGGGACCGGACTAGAGGATGCCCCGAGATGCAGGCTCGAAACCTGCTGCCATCCCCACCAAAGGAGATAAGCAATGAGACACTACCAAGTACAAGTAAGCATCGGAACTAAAAGCCCCCAGACATTCACCAGCATAAGCGGCCCATCGACCAAGGCAGGCCATGAACGCGCCAAAGAGACAGCCATAGGCGTTGCTGAGTGTCGGGTCGAGGAAAATATATATAGCCGCGTGATTGTCATGGAATATGACATTGTGGGCAAGGTTGTGGGTGATGGGCCTGTTTGGGATTCGGAGGATAAGTAAAGCCACTTGACAAGATTAGGGGATAGTGTATTGTCCTCTTGTCGAAGAGAAGTACAACTAGATTCACGATTCTAACCGTCAATCACACTGCTTCTCTTCGACAAAGAAAGCCTTGATTGGCGGTTTTCTTTTGTACCTTTGACAACAGAATAGCGTGTGGCTAAATCTAAAAGAAGACGAGCCGTTACCACCACTACAAGCAGACCATCAACCCGCAAGTTTGATGCTGTGAAGTGTGGGAGGCATACTGCCACGAATGAACCTCAAGCCTTGGGATAAATGGTGTCTATCCACCACCCAACAGTGACCTAGTGACCTGCTGACTGTGCTTGGGACTTGCGGAGGCTTTGCGACCGACTGAACGACGGATGTCAGGGTTTATTGCCTTGTTGTACCCACGATAGACACGCTATTCCTTCATAACTGAGTGAATGACCGCAAGCATTTAGTAGTGCTTACCTTGCGGTCAGGAACGAGGCTTTGCTCACTCCCTCACTCTGGCTATCAGGATTTATTTTAGGATTGTTAACTTACTAAGAAAGTACGCAAGCATGCGCGAGACGAAACCAAAGACTGACCAAACTGGCAACGAAATCACCGTACTCGTGCCTAAGACGTTCGACCGTTATTGGGCGACACAGGATACAAGCGTTGAAGATGATGGAACCTGTAACGAGGCCCAAGTTCGCGCCGACGACGGCGATAAGGTCTACCTGAGCTACCGCCACAACTTCCAGACGGCCAACGCGACCCTAACATTCGATGAGTTCCACACAGCGTTCATGGCATTCGTTGACTCGCTTACAAACCAATGAACCCTTTATAGCAGCCATCCACACGCCCATGCGGTACATTGGTGCTTCATTCAAAGGAGATAAGTAATGTCAATCGCAATCATTCTAATCATCATTATGACCGCACTCAACGTAGGTGGCGCGTACAAGAAAGGCTACCAATCAACCAGCGACATATTACTGGTGCTAATCGGCTCGCTTGTATGTTGCCCCGTTGCAATGTACAGTGTGCTTGTGCGTGTCGATAAGACACTATGTACTAAGGCCGAGTTTGATGCTGCTCAAAGCAAGTTGCGCGCAATGATTCGGTTCGAGATCAACAAGGCTTCCAAACAGCAGGGGGTTGGGGGAGAATAATGAGCGTAAGAGAAGCGACAATGCTATCCGGCTTGCTTCGGCATAAAGGCTGGCTTACTTCGCTAGATGACAAAGCCCGTACTAAGATTGTACGCAAGTTGCTAGACATCATCAGCGACGAAGAATCAACGCCACGCGATGTCACATCAGCTACCAAAGCATTAGGCAGCCTTGAAAAGAATGACATCGACAAGGCCAAGGTTGAGATGCAGCAGGCGTTGGGCGAATCGCTTGTGGACGTTGCAAGCCGTGAGCTACCGCAGGGCCTCACCATCGCAGAGCTACGTAAGCTGACCGATGAATAGCGAAGGACGTGAGCAAGTAAGACAAGCCGCCAAGAGAGACCTTGCGCGGCTTTGTTTGATTGACTTCGCCAAATTCACCAACGATCAATACCAAGCAAACTGGCACCATGACTTGATTGCCGAGGCCCTGACAGATTGGGCAAACGGTGTGGGACCTGAACGTATCATACTGTGCATGCCCCCCGCACACGGTAAGAGCGAGCTTGTGTCGCGCTGTTTGCCTGCTTGGATTATGGGCAGGCAGCCAAACAGCCAGATCATCGCATGTTCGCATACAGCGTTGCTCGCTAACGATATGAGCCGTGACGTGCAGCACATCATGAACAAGCCTGAGTACCAGCAATTGTACGGTGTCCAGATACCGAAGCGTGGTGTATCAACTGAATCATTCAAGATAGCCAACGGGTCATCGTACAAGTGCGCAGGCACAGGTGGACCGATAACAGGCAAGCACTTTGACTTTGGCATCATTGATGACCCAATCAAAGGTGTCGAGGCTGCATTCAGTTCGGTGTATCGCGAGAAAGCATGGCAGTGGTACGTGCGTGAGTTCAGGTCACGTCGTAAAGGCTCAGGCGCTCGGATGCTACTCACAACAACGCGTTGGCATGGTGACGATCTTGCAGGCCGGATACTCAAGGCAGAGCCGGGTAAGTGGAAGATAATCAACCTCCCAGCGCTGGCTGAGGCAAACGACCCATACCGTGATCTCAATGAGCCATTGTGGCCGTCATGGTACAGCCAAGAGATGCTACTTGAAGAGAAAGCACTAGACCAATACGCATTCAGCGCGTTGTATCAGCAGCGTCCGGTTGCGGAAGGTGGCGGTGACTTCAAGCGTCATTGGGTGCGTGACTGTGAGCGACGTAACGACATGGTGTTGATTGACGGTAGGTGGTACGACATCAACACAAGCAAACGTTACCTCACCGTTGACCTCGCGGCATCCACAAGCACAAGGGCTGACTACACAGTGATAATGGCATGGGCATCCTTTGAAGGCCAGTTGGTGTTGCTTGACACAGTGCGGGTTCGATTAGAAGGCCCTGACATTCTGCCACAGATAGCGCTGGCGATGAACAAACACCGTGCGGGCACAGTATGGGTGGAGCGTATCGGATTCCAAACAGCGCTGCTTCAGGATGGGTTGCGTAAGGGGCTACCAATGCGACCATTGAACCCTGACAAGGATAAGGTCACAAGGGCCGCACCGGCTGCTGCATTGATGGCAAGTGGCAAGCTACACTTCGTTCAGGGCGCACCGTGGCAGGTCGATCTAGTTGATGAGTTGCTGCAATTCCCAGCAGGCAAGCACGACGATCAGGTTGATACGCTGGCTTATGGTGTCAGGGTGCACATGGACATGGCACGCAATACAATGACGCAATCAGCGCTGATGTGATTACAAAGCAATCTTTATTTTATAGCCGCATCAACCCTTAGTGCTTGACGTACACGAACACTTAGTGTACTAATGGCACCATGACCGTTTTCAATCCACAAGGCAACACAGTCGCAACGCCCTCGGAAGCTTACCTGACGATGGCGCGTGACTTCATGCGTGTGGATGACTTGGACGGTGGAGTGCGCCGGATGCGATGGCGTGCAGACCTTGACCAAACATGGCTACCAAAGGAAGAAGGTGAGGAATCTCGCGCTTATGGGCGCAGGGTTGCAAGGTCTGAACTGTTTCCGGGTCTTCGTTCTGCGCTCGATAATGCAGTAACCAAGCCATTCAGCCAATCGGTACAGCTTGATAACCTTCCGCCTGAGTGGGAGGATTGGGTCAAGAACATTGACGGGCAAGGCTCAGACGTTACCCAATTCTCAAGGCAATGGATGCGCTCTGCTATCAAGCATGGGTTGGCTCATTGCTTCGTAGATTACACGCAGGTCACAGGTGATGTCACCGCAGCCAGCGAGAGAGCGACTGGCGCTAGACCTGTTTGGCGAACCATAGAAGCAACAGACCTAATAAGCTGGAAGTCAGCAGTCTCAGCAACCGGCGAGGCTGTGCTGACAGAGATACGCTATCTATTCTACAAGGATGGCAAAGAGTTCTTGAAGATTGTCACGCCGACAGAATGGCAGATACATGAGAACGAAGCTTACAAACCGCCCGTGTACCGTGCCGACAATTCAGACAGCGACTACTACCGCTACCAAGACAACCGCAACGAGAACTGGAAGCCCGTCAACAGTGGCAGCATCACAGCAGCCCAATCGTTCACAGGCGTTCCGCTTGTCACATTGTATACGAAGCGTCGGGGCTACATGCTCGGCACCCCTGCAATGCTTGACCTCGCAGAGACCAATCTAACACACTGGCAATCCGCAAGCGACCAACGCAACCTAATGCACGTTACCCGCGTACCAGTGCTAGCAATGTTCGGCATGGACGCAAGCGACGATTCAACAGTAACGATAGGCTCAGGCACCGCAATCAGAGCAGGCGTTGACTCGCGCATCCAATATATCGAACACTCAGGCTCAGCGATGGGCCTTGGGATGGATGACCTCGAGAACCTTGAAGAACGCATGGTCCAGCTAGGCGTGCGACCGCATCAAGAGCGTACCGGCGACATCACAGCCACAGGGATTGCGGTAGGCGAGAACCGAAGCAATACAGACATTCAGGCTTGGCTAACAGCGGGCAATGCTGCACTGATGCAAGCCTTTGAACTATCAGCCGAATGGTTGAACACTGAAGTACCTGAAGACTTCACAGCATCCATCTTCAATGACTTTGCAATCGGGCTATCCGATGGCGCTGACATGAACATGATTGTATCGCTCATGGATAAGTACCCTGACGCGATGATTGAGGTAGGCTTCCGTGAGATCAAGCGACGCGGCCTGTTTGGCGATGGCGTTGATATTGATGAGTTGGTAGCCAAGGTATTAGAAGGCAAAGAACAACGGGCGCAAGCAGCCCGCGCACAATTCGCACCGTCAAAGCCTGATGATTCTGGGATAGATGATTCAGACGATGACAACAATCCGGGTGGGATGCCCGATGACCGGGAGGGTCAAGAATGAGTTTACTTGCAGCAGTAGCCACACTGGATGGCCTCGATGAGACAACCGCAAAGCTATACAAGGCAGACGGCGAGCGCTTCGTGCTTGACGTGCAGCCTGTAGACGGCTTCGTGCTTGAGAACGTGACAGGCTTGAAGTCTACGGTGACGAACCTCAGAGGGCAGTTAGACGAAGCGAACAAGCTGAACAAGGCTTGGGACGCTATAGACAAGACACCCGCAGAAGCGCAGGAAGCGCTGACCAAAGTTGAGTCTATGAAGGACTGGACCCCAGAGGAACGAGTCGCTGAACAGATTGAAGCCAAGACGAAAGAAGTAGCATCTTCTAAGCAGGCTGAGATTGATGCGCTCAATGTACGGTTCGGAATCACAATGGCAAGCCTTGAAGCCGCCACTGTCAAGCAAGCGCTGATTGATGCCGCCACGAAAGCGAACTTTGTTTCGCCTACACTGGCACCAAAGCTCTTTCGTGACAGCGTGAAGCTGCAAGAGAAGGACGGCGTGTTTACAGCGATAGTCGTAAACAACCAAGGCGAGCAACGAACCAGCGTACAGGCGAACGGTGACATCAAGGCAGTGAGTATTGAGGATTACATTGCTGAACAGGCAAAGCTTCCTGAATACCTGCCGCTAATCCAAGGCAACCCTGCAAGCGGGACAGGCAACCCGACCCAACTGCCAAGCACCAACCCGAACACTAACGCTCAGCTATCAAGGGGCGAAAGTGAAGGGCAAGCATTGAACGATCTATCGAACATATTAGGGCGCTAAGCGCCAGAAAGTAAGACATGGCAACCTTTACAACCCCATTGACGCTGCAAGAGGCGAATCGGGCAGGCGAGCTTTCACAAGTTGACGCTGCACTGATTGAAACCTTCTTGCCGTCTAAGACACAACGCCCAGATCAGATGGCGAACTTCTTCAACGTGTTCCCGTGGCTCGACATGGCAGGCGTGCTGAGCTATCAGTACACCCGCGAACTGGGCCTCCCAACCGTAACCCCGCGTGCGCTGAATGAAACCATCACACGCTCAGTAGGCAGCACCGAGCAAGTCAAGGAAGCACTCAAGATTTACTCGCATGAGTTCATCGTTGACGAGGTTCTGCTTCGTACTTCAGCAGGCGCAGCAGCCCGTGCAACTCAGGCGAGCATGGCAGCTAAGGCTGTGTTGCAGACCATCCAGAACCACATCTTCAAGGGCGACGAAAGCTCAAGCGCCAACCAGTTGACGGGCCTTCAAGCTCGCATCACTGGCGATCAGCTTGTAAGCGAAGGCTCAACCTCTGGCGGTGACCCGTTGCAGATTTCAAACCTGCGTGACTCTATCGACCGTTGCTATGGCGACGGCCCTAAAGTCATTGTATGCGGTAAGGGCCTAGCCCGCCGCTTGGATGCAGCCGTTGGACTTGCAGGCGTAGGCGCTGCAATCCGTTCAGAACAGACCGCATGGGGCATGAAGGCTCAGACGTTTGACGGCGTTCCAATCATCCCTGTAGCTGACTTCTCAGGTGGTGATACCATCCTCGACTTCAGCGAAGCAGGGGCAGGTGGTGGCACAACCGCTACAAGCCTTTACGTTCTGTGCCTCGGCAACAGTGACGTTCATGGTCTTCGGAGTGGCGACATGTGGGGTGGCGATGTCAAGTCATCCAGCGAACCGGGCGACGTTAGCCGCGTGACTTTCCAACCGGGCTTGGCTATCAAGCGTGCAACTTCAGCCGTCCGTCACTACGGTATCTCTGACGCTGCGGTGATCGCATAACAACCGAGGCTATGAGCCTCAGAAAGATAATGAAATGACTGTTCAAACACATACCTTCGACGCAACCGCAGTGATGAAAGCCGCTGGCCTCATTGCTGCAAGTGCAGCCGTTGCAACAATCCTCGACCTCGGGCCGGGTGTCGGACATCGCGTATTCAAAGTAATGGCTGAAGTCACGGCAATTGAAATCGCTTCAGGCGACGAGATCTATGACATCGTTGTGCAGGGTTCGCCGGATGCAGCATTCGGCACCGCTGCAAACATCGTTGAACTTGGTGCAATCAGCCTCGGCGATGCAGCAACCAAGCGCACTGACTCAGATCGTGACGATGTAGCAGGCCGTCGCTCTGTGATCGTTGAGAACCTCAACGAAGCAGGCACACCACTACGTTACGTTCGACTGTATACCGTTGTTGCTGGCACTATCGCCACTGGTATCAACTACAGTGCCCGCATGGTTCCGTTAGACATCAAGGCGTAAGCACGCACGGGACAGGGCTTGGCTAACACTAAGCCCTTGACCGTCTGTTCTTAGGAGAATGATATGCAAGACAAGAAACCATTCAAGGCGTATGACGCTGCGGGTGAGGAGTACGGCTATAAGACGGCCATCGACCAACACCACGCCTGCACCATTGCAGGCTACAGCCTGACAAGGCCCGGTGAGGCTATGCCTGCCAAAGCCAACCCGATGCGGCAGTATGACAAGATGAGCGCTGATGACCTGCGGAAGTTGTGCATAGCCAAAGAGATCAAAGGCTACACATTGCTGAATCGTGAGCTACAGATTGAGGCGCTGCTTGAATCCGACAAGATCAAGCCAGCACCAGTGGCAACGGTCACTATGCCTGAAGCGCCTGCCGAGCCAGTTGAGACGGTAAGCGTTGCAAGCGAGCCTGTTGACAACGAGACAGCCGCAGAGCGCAAGAACCGCAAGGCCCGTGAAGCACGCGCGAAAGCGAAGGTGGCATAATGGCTGACGAAACTGACGGCTTGGTCAATAGCGACCTGCCAAGAGACAAGAACCAAAGCGCTGTAAACGTAGGCCACCATATCCAAGTTGAGGATGAGGCGCTGACAGGTGCAAGTGGCGCAGGCGATACGTTCGCCATCACGGTTCCAGCGGGCGCGATGGAGGTCAAGCTATACGTGCTTGACTCAAGCAACGCACTTCTGCCATTCACGATTGATGACATTCAAGACACGCCTGACACCGCATTGTGGCCGACCGCTTTAGGTGCTGCCATCTTCGGATGCTCAGGGCATACAACCATCGCGGGCAGCGTTGCAACCGGTGACCTTGCCGACGCGGCGACCGGCACGGCGGTCTGTATCTTCACAATGGGCAAAGGTCGATAATGACAACAGGCGCAAACATCCGTGAGACTGTAAGCATATCCACGCCACGCACGGGGAGTATGCGCCTAGCCCGTATCGCCTTGACCGGATGGGGCGATGCAGCCACACCACCAACGCTTGAAACGTTCAGCGATCATGGGCGGCTATGGGTCAAGTATACGACAGCCACAGCAACGCTTGAGATGTTTAGACGTTCTACAATGCTAAGTGGTGACCGAGTGGCCTACACGTCCACAGCGGCAGCTGACGGGCTTGCCGTGTTGGTTGAGGATAACTCAAGCGGCATCAGTGGCACATGCGAAGTTGACAACGGAACACCCGGCACGCTGCCAACCGCAGACGTAACGATGGATATCATCATCAGCTATGCAAGCGAGTACGATCTACGAAGCATTCAGGCTCAAGTGGCACAGCTTCTTGACTCCACAACCTCAGACTGGCAGGCACAAGGCAACCGCTTTGAACGCTTGCTGAACGAGGCAAAGATAATCGTTGACCGTTGGATTATCAAAGAGCAGCTAGGCAAGTTGTGCAAGGATACATGGAGCCGCTTGGCTCTAGCACACATTGTCAATCAGTATGACCTAAGACGCACGCAGGCACTAGTCGCCCTGCACATAGCGACCCTGAACCGTGCAGGCGTTGACCCTGACCGCATGGACCAAGCAAACAACTTCCTTGCGCTGGCTAAGAATGAGTTCCGTGACATCAGCCTAGTGTTCGACAACGAGCGCGACCTAAGCCCCGACGATGCAACACGGGCGGGCGTGGTTAGGATTGTGAGGTCTTGATATGTCAGAAGCAGAATATGAAGACGATAGTTTCAAGCCTGTTTGCGAGGTTCCAAAGAACCAGCGTAGATTCTATGTATTAGAACTTGCTAACGAGTTGTTCCAATATAGCTGCCCTGACAATGGCGGGCCTCCAAGCATATCACCAGAACAAGCATTCACATTCGCTGAGGAGTTCGTTGCTGAGGCTGTGCGGAGAGGCTACTAATGCCGATTCGTGCATCAGTGACCAACGCAGAGACCCTAACCATCAACGGGCTTGATTCCGTCATCCCTCAGAAGCAATGGAAAGTATGGCTAGAAGATGTGGCCGAGCTTATCCATGAGCGCATTGCTAAAGCCTTCGAGAACGAAAGCGCCGCAGGGAAGGCCCTAGGCCGAAACCTCTCATCTACTACTCAGGCGAAAGCCACAGAAGGCGCTGACCTGCGGCGTGGCCACATGTTCGGCGACCTACAGGACGGGCTAGACCGAGGCGGCTATGACACAATCAGCCAATCCAAGACCCGTGCTATCATCAAGTTCGACCAAAACAAACTATACAACATCGTCCCTCACGCCCTGTACTACGCCCGCACGAAGGTGGCAGGCCACAGAATCCTAGTTGTCCTGCAACGTGACGCACGCATGGCTGAGAAATACCTGACCGCTAGAGCGAAGGAATACGCGCAAGGTATCGAGCGCACAGGCAGACGATCAACCAGAAGCCGCAGGGAAGCAACGCGGCGGGCAGGCAACAAGATACTAGACGCGGTTGTGCGATTCTTGAGGAGGCTCTAATGGCAACATTGATTCAGGAACTAGGCGAGGCTATCCGTGATTCACTGCGGGCGAACGCTACGTTCATCGCTATCCTTGGGCAGACTGACTCTGTGACAAACATTGAGTACGCCGACCAACCGAGCGCGATCAGCCCTAACTATGGGGGCGCTGGCTTCCTACGCTTCGAGCGAGTAGAGCCGCCAATTGAATCAGACTATGAGGACTCAGGGCAATCAACATTCCTTTACGCATTTGCAGTGACATTGCAGGACGTGGCGGGCGCAGGTACGGACTTGGGCCTCTGCGCTACGGCGACCCGTTCAGTGTTCGTCAATAAGGGCAAGAGTGTACTTGATACACTTAGCCATGTTGATAGTATAGGAGGCGGAACAATTACAATTTCAATAGACGCTGACCCACTGGACACACTAACAGATAGGGATATGCCCATAGTGTTAGCGTCAATTGCCGTGAAGCTCTGGCACGCAATGCCATTGACCACATAAGGGGGCAACGATGGAACTGAACGAAATAAAACAAACGATTGCGCAGGCTATAGATATGGCCTCAATGGCAGGCGGATTCGCCAGCCTGAACCCACAAGCGCAATTGAAAGTGTTATCTGCTAGGGATGCGCTGCTTGCTTATGAGCCACCGCTACCCAAAGCGCCCAAAACGAAGGATAAGAAATGAGTTGGTCAGCGTTTGAAACCTTGCTAAAGGCTACGTGCAAGCACGTCAACGAGTCGCACAAGTCAGCGTCTCAGAATGCAGTCAACATCATCGGCACTGGTGAGGCTCTAAAGACAGCGTTTGCAGGCATCGACGGTAACGAGGATGTGTCCGCTGCTATCAAAGCAGAGCGTAGTAGTCTCAACACGATGACCGCTAATTGGCGTACATCAATGAATGCCTGCCTAGCATACGGCGGCACTCAGCTTGGTACGCCAAGCAAGTACGTTCAAGGCGGCTCAATCCTCAACTTCGCAGGCCTGATGCGTGACATCAATGCCGACATGGAAACCAACAGCCGCAGCATCGAAACCAAGGCTATCACCTACGCAGCCGACCCAACCGCTGATGATGACGGAATCATTGAACGTGTAACGGTTGACCCGAACGGTGAGAAGATCGAAGGCGGCATTCACGCGGGCACGCTTGATGTTGAAGTGACAGGCACGCGGGCAACCGGCTTAGGACCGTGGCAAAGCACTGCCACAATCTCGGGCCGCGATCAGGGTAAGGATGTATTCGATAACAACGCACCCGCAACCAACCTGACAATTGAAGCCACGAACCCAAGCAACAACAAGCAGTCCATCATATCCAACCCGAACCTAATAAGCGGACTCACTAGCCGTGCTGACACCGCAGTGGTCACTACGCTCTCAAAATGGGCGCTCTCAGGCTCGGCAACGCATACGGTGGATACATCAATCCTATTCCGCGACAATACGCTCAGTCACAAGATTGTAGGCACAGGCGGCGCAACGCGGGTATTCACTCAGACTATGAAGCTCAATGGCCCACAGTTCCGTTACAACCCTCAGAAGCTTTTCGTACCCGTGTACAAGACAGGCACGCCAACAGGCAACATTACAATCGCGTGGGGCAGCAAGTCTCAGGTCTGGACGGTTGCAAGTCTGTCAGCAGGATGGAACTACCTGACCCCTGACAACGATTCAGACATCTACCCTGATAACTTCGACGAAGCCGCAGCCACGTTCGTTGTGACAGTTGAATGCACCACCGGCGATTCGAGTAACTATGTGAATGTCGGCTGCATCCTCGGCACAGTAGCAGCCAAGTGGAACGGTGTCTTCCACTTCCACTGGAGCCAGAACGGCACAAGCGCTCTTGGCGTTGTGAAGACGATTGCTGATTCAGCAACATCAGCAGGCTTGAATCAGACGGCGATACTACTTGCTTACAATTACGACCCTGACGCGTACTTGCGGGCCACAGGTTCACCAACCATTGCGGATTACACCTAAATGACAGCACGCTCAATACCAGCTAGAGTTTACATCGGGCCAACCAAAGCGGCCACGACTGGTACTGTAGTGCTGAACATCCAAGACGATACGGTGCAATGGGAAGATGGCCGCAAGACTAAAGCAGTAGGTGGCGGGCTTGAGCCTGACGCATGGGACACAGTTGAGGACTTTGAGAACTCACCACCCAGCCTATCCTTTAGCCTGCGCGACGTAAGCGCCCAGACGATAGACCTGCTATTCGGCTTCACGACTGCGGGAACGTCTAAGCTGCATTCAGACAAGAACGACACGCCTGCTGAGTTTACGTTGGCTGTGCGTCCTGATGGCAGCGACAACATCCTGTACGGGCCGCGCTGGAAGCTGCATCCCGATAGCGTTGCAATACTTCAATGGGCGCGTGACATGAGCGCCTATGAGGATACAGAGGTCATCCTGATACCGCAACGCAGCACTGACGGCACCAAGCGCGCAACCATGCTGGATACCGCATCAGCAATTGACACTTACTATGGACTGTAGCCATGAGCATAGCATCTATACGCCGCGCTCAATCAGGCGCAACCAAGAAGCTAAAAGACTTCAAGAAGGCTTTCAAAGCCATCAAGAAGAAGATGGTACAGGCTGTGCAGAAGACAGGGCGCAGACGCTTCAAGATGATGCACAAGCGTTACGAGAAAGCCCTGTACGCTAACAAGCAAGGCAAACTGTCCCGCGTTCGCAAAGCCAGCAAAGCCCACAACCTTGTCAAGCAAGAGCTAGGCTTAGACCCAAGGCCCGGACACATGCGCAAAGGTGTAAGCAAACACATGCGCAGCCCTAAGTCATTCAAGAAGAATCAAACTGGCTTTATCATCAACATCAAGGCCCCGAACCTGACAGTTACAGGCAAGACCACCGGAGCCGCAAAGCTGCGTGCTATTGCTGGCAAGGCCATCATCACTGACAAAGAAGTGGTAGGCCATCAGGTCAAGTTCCAAAAGACCACCCGCAAGTCATTCAGGGTCAACGCTTACATTGACGCATTCAGCGATCAGAAAGCGCCGGGCCTCGGCAGTATCACCGACGCAGACGGCAGAGCCATCGACAAGGCAGCAAAGACAGCAGCCGAGAAACACCTAGCCAACGTTACCAAGCAAGCCGCATCGCTATCAAGGCAAGCGGTCAATAAGCTGGTGATTGATGTAGGGAGGTGGGTCTAATGGGTATCGAAGTCACTCAAGTCAAGGTTGAGCTTGCAGGCGATAAGAAGGCAGGCAAGAAGCTCGACAAGCTAGACAAGAAGATGGACGAGGTGAAGCGGTCAGCCGTTGCAGCCTCGTCAGCCGTATCGGCCACAGACGCTAAAGCCAAGGGCGGTCTAGGCTCCCGCTGGTTGGCACTCAAGGCAGGCGCTAAGAAGCGCGGCATCCTGAAAGAGGAATCACTTGAGTGGGGACCGTTGGCATTGACTCGCGGTGGCTTCGCTGTACCAGAGGAATTCCGCAAGGGTCAGACCGCAGGCCGTGCGGGTCCGTTGCTTCGTGGCGCATTCGTTGCGACCGTGGCAGGGCAAGCAATCGGCGCATCATTGAACGCCGCTGCCGATGCCGTGGACTTCCTGAAGAAACGCCCAAGCTGGGAAGAAATCAAAGACGCTTCAACCGATGTAGCCTTAGATGCCTCTAGCGCTCTGTATGAGACAGTCGGCGCTAAATCCATACTCAAAGGCGGGCATAGGCTCGCAGGCGGCAACCCTGAAGTGTTCGAGGCTGCATACGCCGATGCATTCAGCACTGGCTTGACAGCCGTACAAAAGCAAGCCGCCGATGGCACAGAGTTAGCCGCCATCCGTGCGCTTGCCGCTGCAAGTATCAAGGCCGAAGAAGCTAAGAAGGACGCACTCCGCAAGCAGCTAGAAACCCAAGATGCTGAATATGCCAAGGTAGCTAAGGGTCTGAAGACAAAGATACACGGCATCAAGGGGACATCGCTGAACCGGCAAGCTAACCAAGACTTTCAAACGATCATGCGTGACCACGATCAGGAACGATTGAAAGAGATGAACGATAAACGCACACAGCCAGCAAGAGAGATGCTGCAAGAGATGGAAGGCTGGTAACCCATGCAGATGAAACTCAAAGTAGGCAGCTACGAAATAAGCCACGACCCGACAGCAAGCACCACGTCAGGGGTCAAGCTATATCTGCCTGATGGTACTCACTTCCAATGGAGCGAGGACCGCACTAACGCTCAGATGGTATTCGGCTGTGAAGTTGTAGCCGCTGACTCTGATGCGTTGTCAGTAGCCGTCAAGGCAGTGACAGCAGCCATCACAGGCGCAACCAATTACGACCTTGAGTTTCAACACGATGCAGGCTCCGAGATGGAGTCATGGAAAGTATCAACAGGAGAGTTCAGCCGCATCGTTGGCAGCGTTGAAACAGACGTTCGCGACGTTGAGGCGCTTATCCTGATGACGTTCAACGCTGAACGCATCGCACCGCTGAACGATGGCGCAGGTGACATTGCTGGCACCATCGGGGATATGTCATTCGACTTCAGCCAAGACATCAATGGCATCACCAACATGAGCGCAACCGCTGTATTCAAAGACCGTTCAAGCGCGGTGGCGTGGGTTGTGGGCGTGCGCGCAGGCTCGGCAGGTGCATTGCCTACATGGCTACATGACGACTTCAAGCTGATGTCATGGCGTGACGATCTAACGCTACCCGGCGACCAACCAAGCCCCGTGGTGGATTCAAGTTACAACCCTGTAAACTGTCAGTTCATGATGACCCGCTTGCCTTCAAGCCTTGCATCAGACTCAGCATTCGACAATATCTACGCCGCTAACTATGACGTGGCGATAACAGAGCGCGAACCGTTGGACATCGCAAGCGGTGACCAAGCAGGTAGCGACGTTACAATCTCAGGCACGCTCCAATTCAAGACCGAGAAAGACACGACGTGGGATTCAGGCGATACCAGCGTAACAGCCTTAGCAGCACTCAAGAGCGCGGCAGAGGCAGCCATCGACGTAATCATAAGCGATGCGGAAACCCGCACAGGCGAGACTTGGACGAAAGCCGCTGACCTTATCCTGACACAATCCAATAACGGTGAGGTCGCATTCCGATACTTAGGGCGTGCGAACTTCGGCAATATCATTCGATGGGTTGAAAGTGTCAGCTTGACACGAACCACCCGCGACCGGAAGCTCTCAGGCTCCAAAGGTGACAGGCTGTTCAAGCACCGCCACGGTCCAAGCGTCCAGATATCATGGTCGCTGGTTGTGGAGTCATTCAGCTTGATCAGCCCAACCCCGCCTGCCGCAGTCACTAGTGGTCAATGGCAGGAGCTAGCCTTCACACCGGGCAAGCCTATCGAGGTCAAAGGCATGGGCGACCTCGGGAACGCTTACATGCAATCGTTCAACGGTTCATGGGAGAAAGTCAATGATGGCTCAGTAGCATCGACGGCTTATGATTATGCAGGTGCAGTATGACCGGAACAATCATTGATCTTGGTGGCGTGGTATTCGACGATGCAGATGTGCAATGGCCTCTGTATCGTGGTAGCCAGTTGCGCACAGTCGTTGTTCAACAAGGCGGCGACCGTGCTGCTGAGTTCGAGGCGCTGCCGTACATCAATGACCTATCATGGACCGTCGCAAGCGAAGACGGCAGGGCTGACCCTGCACACGACACAATCACAGTTAGCGGCGTAAGGCTGCTTGAGGTCAGGAAGCTATCAGAGGAAGTCTGTGAGCTACACCTTGCCGACTGCCGTGCAGACATCGCCCGTGAGCTATTCCCAGCAGACATCAACATCCTATGGCGTGACGGCTACCTGAATGGAACCGAGTGGCCCTACCTGCATGAGGTGATTGATTACATCGTGCCACTGTCTCCAATCCTAGCAGCCAACATCGCGCCGTACCTAATCAACAGCAATGAGCGAATAGAGGACGGCACGTTGACAGCAGGTAGCATGATGCTCGCTGGCTTGGATAGAATCTGCGAGAGCGTTGGCTATGACTACACTGTAGGCACTGACGGTTTGCTGTACTTCGCGACCCGTGCCACAGGCTCAACTATCAACATCGCCACCAACGCTTACAACTGGGCGTTCGGGCTAGAGCCAACATGGAACACAACCTCCCGAAGCCGCAAGGGTTTGCCGAGGGTTATCAACGTATATTACCAGCAACGCCACAACATCGAACTTGAGCCAGAAGCAGCCATAAGCGTGACCGATGATGAGCTAAGTGTCGAATTAGTACAGCGCTACGGATACAACGGTGAGTACCTGAGCCTTGAGGACTTGCTTGATGCGCTTGGTGGCAGCATCACAGAGGAACAGATAGCCCGCGTAATCAATACAAACAACTTCGATGGCACCGGCGCAGAGCGTGACGGTAGCAACCCCGGCGCACAACTGATAGCAATCATCAAGCGCGATTGGCGTAAACTCTACAAGGTCAACTATCCGTCAGCCGATGGCAAGCGTGGCGGTTGGTCTGACCTGCGATTCGGTGAACTATCGCTAGTCAACGGTGAACTACAGAACGACATAGCTGCAACGCCTGTAGAGGCTGAGTTCGTCACATGGTTCAACATGGCAGAGGGCAATACGCTTGACGGCGCGAAGGTTGGCGCGGTTCATGAGATAGACAACGGCGTGCTGCCCGACGCGCCTTTCAGCGCTGCATGGGAATCTGAGCCAGATGACATCATACGCTTGAGCTTCAATGGCACGATTGACAACGTGCAGACCGCATGGCTGGGGCGAATCAGCGAGCTAATAGGTTTGCAGATATACGTCGGCTGGGGCGAGGATGACGATGGCAACAGCACGGCAACCAAGGCGGGCGTATTCATACCTCAGATGGAAGACCTCAAGTTCCACAAAGAAATGCTGATGAAGATCAAGATGGTTGGCACAAGGCGGCTACCAAACAACCGTGACCGATGGACCAAGATTGAGATCCCCGGCTTCACTGGCGGCGATATCGACAGCGTAGATTTAGAGGTTGCAGACGAACTTTACAGCCTACACCTGAAAGACTTCAGCGCACCGCAGAACTCGACAAAGCTCTTAGCCGATGCGTACCGCAGAGCCACACGGTACATCAACAAGCTCGAAGCCGCATTGGATGGCTCAGCAACCGCATTGGGCATGGAACTTGTAAAAGACTTGGGTAAAGTAGACGGCGCAATCAGAGAGATGACCCTGCGCACAGATGGCCTTGTAGTGCTATCAGAGATAAGCGTAGGCAATCTTGACAACCCACAGGCCCGCTATGCCCGCAAACGCCGCAGAGATCAGCAGCGTAAAGTTAGAGTATCAGGCAAGGAGATAGCCTAGATGGCAGGCCGCGACCAAAGACTGGTAGACTCAGCACGCCTAGCGTGGTTGAACACTGACGACCGCAGCAAGGCGGCGTTCAGCCTATCCCCTGAGAAGATCACAAGCGGCAGAACCCTATCAGGCAACCGTGCCCGGGACGTGGGCCTAGCGTTGCCTACAGGCCGTGTGTTCGCCCGCACTGATGGCTCGCTTGCATGGGGCGGCGTTGATGCACTTGCGACTGATGCAATGCTTGCTCGCGAAGATACCGACAATAAAACATTCATTCCAGTTGATGCGCTTGGTGGCGATACGCCCGGACTAAGCCCATTCAATCTTGAGGGTGATGACGAGAACATCCGTAAAGCCTTGCCCAACGAGGTTATAATCATCCGAGGCTCAGATGTTGGTGAGGACTTCGAGAAAGCCCACGTTGCATTCTCACCGGGTGGGGTACTTGTAGCGCACAACAAAGGCACCGAAGCCCCAAAGAACTCAAGCCGTGTGCATGACAACGGCAGCGACGATGATTGGGATGGCGGGCTTCATTCAGTGTTCTGGGTTCGTCCGTGGTTCGACGCGCACAGCCAAGGGCAGTCTGTTGTAGGTGAGCCTGAAGAACCAATGACGGTCGCTCTAAACTTCTGGCATTCTGCTGATAACACAGGCTATGGCGCTGCGTATTTTGGGCCTGAAAAAGACGCAGCGCCCGGCACTATCAACCCCCGAGGTGCTGGTGGGATTGGACTATTGTCTGCCCACTTCAACGGACCATTGCGGCAGGGCGCTCCCAAGCAGTGGATAGCTGACACAGCAGAGGATGGAGTGCGCAGCGCTGCTATTGACCTGCTAGCACATTACGGCAATGGGCTTGATAACGCGACCGCGCCTCACTTCTTCACTAGGTTATTCTACGAAGCTGCTGACACTAAAGGCCCATTCGTCAAACGTGTAGACCGTGTGTTCGATAACAGGGCAGGCGGTAACACTTCCTTTTGGCGCGATCAACACTACTCATTCTGGAATAATTATCCTGAAGAAGTCCCGCCGGAATCAGGCGTTGGACCACCCGGCCCTCCGGGGCCTCCCGGACCTCCGGGCTTCGGTCCACCCGGCGGTGGCGGCCCTCCGGGGCCTCCCGATGGCGGCGAAGGTGAAGGTGAAGGTGAAGACGACCCCGGACCCGATGAAAACGAAGCGGGCGGTGCAGCAACCACCACACCTGACGAAGTTGAGTCTCCATCGAAGCACGGCCAGCCAGCGCCGGGACTTCCTGACGAAGGCTCGCCGCGTGAATTCCCGAACGGCGCAGAGCTTCCGGGCATAGGCGACGAGACAGGCCCCGCTGACGCAAGCGAAGAAGGCCAAGACTTTTCAGTGCGAAGTCAGACCGCACAGTTCTGGCGGAACCGTTACGGCTTCAGCGAGGAAGAATGGCTCAGGACTCCGCGTGTCAGCCATCAGATATCAATCCCTGTCTACACAACAAGCGTGCCTGATGAGGGCGCTAACAGCTTAGACCGTCGCTGGGATACCGAGAAATCCAGCCTTGAGGAATTGACGTTTGATTCTAATGGCCGCGTGATTGCTCGCATACCGGGCATAGGCCCCGGCTCTGAAATCTTCGCACCCGCAGCAATCAAAGGCCCTGAGATATTCGGGCGCAAGTGGCATAGCACGCAAGATGACTTTGGACTGATAGTTGCGGCAGGCAAGAATGCTGACAGTCAGATACTTGACAGTAGGCTCGGCATCGGCGTTAGAGCGCATGAATCAGCCTTCGTTGCAAGCGGTGTTGAACTAAGCCTAGCCTATGACGGCGTTGGTGGCAGCACTACACCTGACGCTCATATCTGGACGAAGGACGAAAACGCTGCTAACGATACAGACGGTCAGCTTTACTTCAATGGCATTCCTATAGATGTGATGAACGGATTCTATGCAACGGTAGATGATTCAAGCGGGCTTGAACCCGGCTTTGCAATGGCTATCGACCCCACCACGAAGTTGTGGGTTACGGCTGATGGCGCTGACGACACGTTAGACACTGTTGCGGCGGTCCTTGAGATCGTTGACTCCGGTACTATCCGTATGATTCATACAGGCGTTTTGAAGCTCACCGATGTTGAGTGGGCAGCGGTGCTTGAATCGGGCGCGGCTCCTGTGATAGGTCAGAACTATTGGCTATCCGAATCAGGCGACGGCACGGCTGGCAAGTGGACCACGACTGAACCTACTACCGGATTCAAGCAATACCTCGGCACAGCGTTCAATGACGATGGCGACGATACCAAGATGCTATTCAACCCGTTGAAGCCTGAGAGCGCTGACCCGTTCGCGTTGACGGTTACGACAATCACAACAGACGCATCAATTACATTCCAAGAGTCTGGTTACATTACAAGCGGCACGGGGCTGACGATAAGCTTGCCGAACATCACAAGCAGCGACATCGGCAGAACATGCGAGCTAGTGAACCGTTCAGGCGCATCACAGACCGTTGACCCTGACGGCAGCGACACGATTGAGGGCAGCGCAACAGGGACAATTCTAAATGGCCAGTCATGGCATATGAGAGCTATGACTACAAGCGTATGGGTGCTGGTATGACTTTTATTCCTAATAAGCCTTTTGTTATGAGCATCGCGGAGGGTGAAGTCGCAGGCTATTCTTATGTTGAGAAGTTCGGTCACAACCCTGATATTGACTCAGGCAGTGTGCCGGAAACTATTTGGGATAATAGTGATCAAGTCGTATACCCAACGGCTGCGAGGATACATGATTTCGCATCCACCAGCGCACAGGATGTAGGCACGTTAGTTTCAACAGGCACCGCAACAGGCGGCAGCAAGACAACCATTATCGACACAGGCGCTACGTTCTTAAGTGACCACGTTGCAGCGGGCGATACGGTTATCAATGACACAACGATGGAGCACAGTGTCGTTGTGACCGTCGATTCTGAAACGCAGATTACTACCGAGAACACGAGGCACGGGGACAACCTGACAGACAGTGGAGACACCTATCGGGTTGTAAGCCCAGCAGGCACAGGTGCAAGCGTAGTCCATATAAAGCAGGGTCTTGATGGGGCTTTGGAACCATTAGAAGAGTTTGTAATAACGAACGGGACAACCAATGTCCCGACACTGAACGAATACCTCAGAATACCCCGCGTGCATATCGAGGGTGCGGCAAGTGCCGCCGCATCAAACGTAGGTGACATTACAGCCACGGCGCAGACTGACGGCACAGTGACAGCGATCATTGGCGCTGGTGAGGGTCAGACGGCGCAAGCCTTCTACACGGTCCCTGCGGGCAAAACGGCATGGTTAGAAAACTGGTGGGGTAGCCTAAACCGTAAAGGCTCGACGGCTGGCGCTATGGTTGACATTGAATTATGGGTGACACCGCACGCTATAAGTGGTGCTTCTGGCAGCAGGTTGGGTCAAGTAATGGCTTTGTCTATCAGCGGCACATCTTCCGACAGGCATGATTTAGGTGAGGGGGGCATAAAATTCGAGCATGAGACTGACATCGAAATCCGATGCGTTTACACGTCGGACAACAACGTGAAAATGTCGGCTGGTTTCAGGCTCAGGATAAAAGACAATGAGTAACTCAAGAGTATCAGGCGGCGGTTCAGGCGGTGGTGGTTCAGGCGACGTATCAGCAGCCGCAACCATAACGAATGATTCAATCGTTCGTGGCGATGGCGGCGCAAAAGGCGTGCAGGATTCAGGGCTATATGTCGAGGACGTTGCGGGCAGCGATGCAAGGCTCCATGCAGGCGGCGTGAGTGACATTGAAATCAACCCTAACAAATCAGGCTTCACAACTGTTGGTACTGGCAATGATGTAGACATCGACGCGGGCGCTGGCACTGTGGCTAACGGTGGTATCACAATAGCCGCCACAGACGCAGCATCGGTTGCTATCGGGCGTTCAGGCATACTTACAACCATCAGCGGGCTAACGAAGGCTCGGCTCCCGTTCGTGTCATTGCTCAAGACAAGTAGCCAGAACGTAGGCGGGGCCAACGGAACAACAACCGCTATCACATGGCAGACTCAGAGCGAACTAGACTCGGACTATTTCAGCCACGATTCAGGCACCAACCCTGAGCGCATCACAGTAGCCGAAGCGGGCTGGTACAATCTCAAAGCGACAATCGGGGCTACCCAAGGCGGCGGTGCTAGGACTACCTTGCAATGCGTTTACCGCATCAATGGCGGTGCGGCGGTGCTTACGGGATTGGGTAGCAGCTATTCGCGTGGTTCTAGCTATGGCGACTTAGCACCACAGCTAGACGTGGAGCTACGGCTAGCGGCGAATGACTATATTGAGGTCTTGACGATTGTTGAGGACTCGGACGGTACGTATACTATCAACACAGACGTTGCAAGCTGCCAAGTGGTCTTGCGATGGATGGCGGCATAGGGAGTAGGTAATGACAATTGACATTCTAGTAAGAGACTCATTCGACGGCGTAACGTACCCGACTAGTATCAACGGTCGGACATGGGACAACGTGGGCGGTGGTTCGCTTGCAGGCATTACGCACACGGGTTTGTCTAGTCAGATCAAAGGCGAGTATTCGATTTCTAGTCGTGTGGATAATACGAGCGCCCACGATGCGATCATTGCCAACAGCTTCGATTACGCCGACGCACCTAGCGATGGCGACGGTGTAGGTATCCGTGCGAACACTGAATTGTGGGCGGGGAGTTCATGGTTCCGGTTACACCCTCGCTGGGTTGATGCGAGCAACCGTATTATCGTTGATTTTACAGTTGGTTCAACTCCGAAGGTCACTGCAACAGCAGGCGGCTCCCAAGTCCACAACGCTAATATGACCAGCTTCTCAAACATCGGCACCTCGAATGTACTTTACGAGGCATACGTGGTGGACACTGCTACAGGGGTCACGGTCACGGTCACAGTGGATGCAGAGACATACTCGGTAGACATTGCATCGACTGGTTTACAGGTAGCCAACATAGCCGCAACGCCATCACTTATCCTCGCTCAGTGGAATTCAGGGCGGCAAAACTACACTTGGGTTTATGATTTGGCGATAGTTCAAGTAGCAGGCGGCGGAAGCACCCCACCACCACCCCGCGTAGGCGGAATGCAGCTTGGCATGGGCATGGGTTTGTAATCGGATTGTAGCAACATGGAAATAATGTATCGTGTAAACTATGATGGACAGACCAGTTACAATACCTGCATGGTTGGCGGCGATTACATGCTTGATTGTATTTACGTCAAGCGTGATAATGCCCTTACGGTCCTCCGCGCTGCAAACTCGCTTGGATGCTTTGGAAGCAGAATTGAAGACGCTCAAAACAACGAAGGCGAACTCAGCGACGGTTCGGGAACTCAGGGAGAAGGTTGATGGAAAGTCTGATTGAAGCATTGTTCTCGGACACAGCATTGGTAGGCGGCGGAGGCTTTACATCGTTTGCTATTCTGTTCTACATGTTCAAGGCGTACAAGAAGTCTAGCGACGATGCGCATCACAAGACGCATAAGACCCTTGAAGACCTAACGGGCGCAATATCAACAATCAGCACAACCTGCGCGCTCATGGAGCAAGACCTGAAACATGGCAAGGGTGAATTCAGGGAAGTCAAGGCCCGCCAGAACCGGCACTCAGAGAAGCTAGACGTGCAGGCAGGCAAGATTGCAGTGCTCGAAGGGAAGGCAACCTAATGTTAAGCAAGCTATACAGCCGGAAGCTATGGGTCACAATCATTACAGGCGTTCTAGTGGCCTTCAACAAGAAAGCGGGCCTCAACCTAAGCGAAGAAGCAATAATGGCCTTAGCGGGCCTGTCAGCGGCTTATGTGATAGGTATGAGCTACGTAGACAAGTCTGATGGATAGCGTCAGAGATTGGATAGGCTTCGCATTCACGGTAGCCTTTTTTACGGGCCTCGCAGTCTGGGGAATCTTACAAGGTAGAAAATGAAATATCTAGCGATACTTACAATCCTGATGCTCACGGCATCTTGTCAATCAACGGACCCGCTGACCCAAGCCAACTTGGAAGAAGCGGAGTCAATCTGGTACGCTGACAAGGTTCCCACGGTCAGCGACGAGGCTTGGCTGGCGATGAGCGACGAGGATAAGAAGCTCCACATGCCGACGAGCAAGCACAAGCTGCGGGAATACTTCTTCTTCAACGCGATATTCTATGAATCCAGCAAGGGGAAGAAAGATGAGTAACGATTCAAAAACCGCGACGCTCGAACACATGCGGCTGGTTTCGGTTATTCTTAGCAAGGTTATCTGCGAGCTATTGCACCGTGACGAAATCCATGACGCTGGCAAGTTACAACCAGAAGAAAAGGATATCTTCGATAAGTTCACGCCAAAACTCAAAGACAGCACTTATGGGAGTGACGAGTACAAAGGCTTTCTTAAAGCGATGAAGCCCGCGCTCGACCACCACTATGCAACGAACCGACACCACCCTGAATTTTTCGATGGCGGAATCAAGGACATGAACCTAGTAGACTTGATTGAAATGCTATGCGATTGGCTTGCTGCAACACAACGCCATGACGACGGCGACCTAATGAAATCAATTGAAATAAATCAGAACCGCTTTGGTTATGGTGATGAGATGAAAGCCGTCTTTGAGAATACAGCCCGTTGGCTACAAGGCGGCGAGCTAGTGTACAAAAGAAAGGTAATGCCATGAGTAACCTATCGACCATATTCGACGTTGTAAAGGACGGCCTGAAAGACATCGGCGCTGATGCGTCGCATACGTTGCTAGGCATGGGCGAAGAAGCAGGCGAGGAAGCGGAGCAAGCTATCCGTGAGTATCACGCAATCATTGAGCCTGTAATCACCACGTACGCTAACTATCCCAAGGAAGCCCATGAGTTGATGCACACTGGGCAGCTTGGATTAGCAAGCAGGTTGGCAGGGATAGCGAACGAGAAAGCAAGAACCACGTTCAGTACAATCTTGAGCGACAGTTTGAAATCATTGACCACGCTGCTTGGTGAAGCGGTGAAGGTGTTTGGATAAATCCAGCATGTACGATACACCGCTATGTAGCGCGGCTGTGGGAGTATGACGATGGCTCATTGGATATGATAGCCCGACCTCACAGCAACAGAGCCTACACAAGCACAAGGCGCATAAGCGCGGGCATGGTCAGCGCCGTAAGACTGGCTGGATGATAATCATAGTGCGGGACTCAACCAGTCTCGGCCAAGGAATCACGCCCCTCAATCATCTGAGGGTTTTTGAATTGAGCAACATCTCTAGCTTCTCTAGCAGCCATGATGGCCCTGTAGACTCTGCCTTTGTCCCAGAACGGGATCGGGTTTATAGACTTCCCGTGGGCTGCTTTGCCTAATGATAGATACCCATTTGCAATCCAAAGTCCTCCCATAGTCTCATGACGTGCGTGGTAGTGGTCAAACTTCCATAGGTCTGGGTCATCTGTGAGGCTCTGGATAATCGCGTCTGCAAGGCTAGGCTCCTTGCCCCACTCACCCCCAGCAAGCAGCCTCCGACGCTCCCTGCCACCCCTCCACCAATTGAACGCAGCAACGCCAAGCAGCCCGATTCCTATGCCTGCTGCGATGTAGAATAGGTTAGTCATTGGTTCGCTCCCTTCTGCTCCGCGTGCATGTCTTCCGCTAGTCTTACCGCCCAAGCTCGCATCGCCACTATCTCGGTGGTCCTAGCCTCAAATCGCTTAGTCGCCTCAGCATACTCGCTTGCAGCCTCAGCTACGTATAAATCACAACGTTCATTGACCCAAGCTATTGTTTCAACAAGCGGGCGCTTAGTAGATTTAGGCTCGTCTGCCACCTCTATTGCATCTATCTCAGATTTCTTGAGGCGCTGATGCACCGTAGTGATCGAGCAACCAAACTCAGCGGCGATTTCTCTAAGTTTGCAGCCTGATTCCCGCATCTCGACCATTCTCGCGTTAGTCATCAATAATCTCCTGTAGCGTATTCCAAGCCTTGCATCGTTCGCATTCCGAACCATCATTGTCCCAATGACCGCGAACCCTATGACCGTGCCCTGCGTGATGCGGCGCGCCGATATCATCCCATCCGCCATCTTCGACCATAGTGATTTGCAGATACTGTAACACTGCTAGGATTAGCTTGCCGCGCTTACGCAAAAACTCATTGCCTACGATGGTGATAAGGTTGGGTATCTCAACCATGCCCTCCAGTGCTGCCATTGCTTCGTCAATCTTACTCGCCATCTTTCTCTCCCGTGTTCAATGCTTTGCGGGCAATGCCAGCCATCCCCTCAGCGCCCGTAACTGTGCCGTTGTTGATGGCCAGTATGTCATCGGCGAATCCCTCCAACTCAGCAACCCGTGCCTCTGCGGCTTCCATAGCCTTCATAACCCGCCTGAGACCGTGCATAAAGTCCGCGTTCTCATTGTCGCCGTGTACATGAATCATGCGGTCGTGGATGAATTGCAGCATCTCTTTGTTCGTTAGTTGGCTCATTTCTTCCCCTTCACAAACTCAGCCAGCAAGCGCCTAACAAGCTCGCTTAGCGACCACCCTCTAGCCTTGGCTTTCTTGCGTGCCTTGGCTACCATTTTGTCGTCAACGTCCTTTACGTTCAATTGCATGTGTTTTTCCTTGCTATGAATATACACGCTGATGCGGGTCTGTAAAGTAAATTGCTAGAAAACTTATAGAAAGTGCTTGCAATGTCGAACCTAGCGGCTACACTCCTTCCAGTGTTAGCTCGGTCGTTGCATCGGGCATCTGTAAACGGGGCTGGCTTCGGCTGGCCCCAACTAACCGGAGAGATTATGACGAAGCATACAGAGGGACCGTGGGAAGCGAGCATGGACATTGGTACTGTTCGTGCGAACGTGCCTGCTGGCGCTGATAAGGACAGTACGCTAGTAGCCAGTGTTTTCCCTTGCAAGATGAACCTTGAGGACGGCAAGCATGAATATCTAGAGGGTGACAGAGAGATACGTGATGCCAACGCCCGCCTAATAGCTGCAGCGCCAACGATGATTGAGATGCTTGTGGCTATTCGTGATGAGCATGGCTTGGGCGACCCGTTACTATCAGACCGGCTTGACGCTGTAATAGCAGGAGCAACCCAATGACCGACGAACTAAAAGAGCCAACAGTCCTAGAAGGCTGGGATACTGTGCCTAATTATTACGTCGGAACATCCGAGGACTCAGGCTTCGGAACACCGGAAGCCAACGCCCGCCTAATAGCCGCAGCGACTGACATGCTTGAAGCGTTGCAGATGTTGGTTGATAGTGAAGACGAAGAAGTAACAGGCGGTGAATTGGGATATGGTCAACGCTGTCATCAGAAAGGCAACCCAATGACCGACGAACTAAAAGAGCCAACAGTCCTAGAAGGCTGGGACACTGTGCGAGTGGGCGAGAATTTCCCGCACGCTAAATCCTTGCAGCCTGAGAACCTTGACGTTACAGCGTCCGAGGTGTTCAGGATTATCGGCGACGCTCACGACCAGCAACGCACGATGTGTGGAAGTAGCAACCTCAACTGGCGGCGCTTGAGCATTGAGGGTGAGGAAGCATTGATAAGCTGTGGCTTCGTGGTGTCGATCAACGATGTAGCCAAGCGCACAGCATGGGAGATTTCATGGGGAGTCAAGCAATGAGCGAGCATAAGAACCTAGCGGCGTTGCGGGAAAGCTGCCAATCGGCACTAGACATCCTTGGCCCATTCGACCAAGACCTAATGAGCCAGCTTGCATCGACAGGCGTTGCCGAGGTGCTGCTACTGGCAGAGGCGCAACGTGAGATGAAGGTATTGTTGGACATCATAGCCGTGCAGCGTAAGGCGTTGGATTGGATGAAGGCGGAGCTTGAATCTGACGCTGCAAAGAAGACGTGTGAAGAAGATTGGCATGGGACCGACATTGAGGGTTGGCGCGGAGTGATAGAAACGTATGTGCCGGATGCCCTAGCCAAAGCCGACGAACTAGCGGAGAAACTATCATGCGAGTAAGCGATTACAAACTGATGCCACCCGAGCCAAGCATGTACGCAAGATCGTGGATAGACCATCGCAAGAAGAACGCTATCAAACTGGCAGACTGGGAGCATAGCAAGCGTTGGGTCCAGCGTCACAACCAACAAATAACGCAATGGTTGCAGGATGGCGACGAGAGGGCATTCCGCGAGATAGCAGAGCCAGAACCCGTCAACCATGCAGCGATAGCGTTACAAGCGAAGATGGAGCGTCAGGCGACCCATGCTTACGTGAAGGCTCGCATGGCGGGAAGGTTCAACACTGATAGCTACGATAAACATTGCGAGGAACAAGAGATTGTTCGGGGATTTATGGCTTTGGAGGAAGGCGCATGACCCTAGATGAAAGAATCCAAGAGGTCCTCAACTGGCGGCACGATCAGCGCAGCAAGGTTGCATGGGATTTCGAGACTGATTGCGGCCTGATACGCGAGATTGTGTGCGACCACTGGCACCGGCAATTGAAGTTTGAAATCGCGAAGGATATGCGGGCGATGAAGTACGCTAAGGTCGCGATGGAATTTGAAACCAAGCTGAACACTGTGCGGGCCTTGTGGGCCTGCGAGTACGAAGCTGCTTATGAAGGAGAGTGATGAGGTATCGAAAGAAACCAGTAGTTATTGAGGCGATGCAATGGGATGGTTCAAAGAAATCCTTCCAAGACATTATCACCACTATGGACTGTGACGATATAAGCATAATTTGGGATGGTCGTAAGATAGCCCATTTGTTCGTGGACACTCTCGAAGGCGGACACAGAGCGAGCAAGGGTGACTACATTATCAAAGGCGTGAAGGGTGAGTTCTATCCGTGCAAGCCTGACATCTTTGAAATGACGTATGAGAAGGTCGAAGACTGTGAAGGCAGCTAAGATTCTGGATTGTCTGGAACGAAAGGGGAATGATTATGCACAAGAAGCTAAAACTCTACATCTTGAAACCAAAGCGCACCGACGCTGCTGACAACCTGATGCGGCGTGGATACGATAACAGCCTAGCACACGTTGTGTACGCCTACTCACCAAAGCAGGCACGTCGTTTGGCAAGTGAGGACGGCGGCGATCAGGGTCCAGAAGTTTGGACCAACGCGGAGTACTCAACATGCAAAGAACTCAAGACCCCGAAGGTTGCGGGGATAGTAATCAGCGATCACGAAATGGGCTAAGAAATAAAAGATGTTCTGGATTGTCTGGAACTGTTTAGAAACGTTTGAAACGATTGGAAAGTATTATGGCTAAGAAGAAGAATGAGATGGCAGTATTTGATGACGGCGATGCAGGACCGTCCGACAAAATGAGGGAAGCGGCCAAGGGTGCAGCGGGAGATATTGAAGTATCTTCCAAACCTTACATCCATCTATGTCAAGCACTCTCGCCAGAAGTAGCGCGTGAGGGAATCTGCCAAGTAGGCGACTTCTACGTTCGCAATGGCGACTACGGCCTCGGTCCGGCGTTTACAGCCGTGGTTATCGGGCACATGAAGAACTGGGTCCGATGGGGTGAAAAGGATACAGAGGACGAGGGTAAGATTCTTTGGCAATAT
>Ga0190359_1000249_pt1 | contig 36865 bp, 39 predicted proteins | sample 48721823_MG_FD_161269 | JGI IMG/M metagenome (GOLD analysis project Ga0190359, IMG submission 161269) | Hydrothermal vent microbial mat bacterial communities from Southern Trench, Guaymas Basin, Mexico - 4872-18-2-3_MG | ecosystem: Environmental > Aquatic > Marine > Hydrothermal vents >... | reverse complement strand
GCGAGCCGATGAGGACGCAACCTTCGCGTAATTGGCTACTTGACGTTGTCATCGGTTCCCGGCTCTCCCGCTATCATCTTGACGGTTGTTGTCAGCCCCGCCTGATCTCACCCATTCGTCCACTTCTTCCTTGCGAAATTTCCACAGGCGGCCCATCCGGTGCGCTGGCATCTGCTTTTCACCGATCCACTTGTAAACCGTGTCCCGCTTGATGCCGAGATAAGCCGCAATCTCATCTACGGAGAGCCATCGATCTTCCACCGTTAACTCCAGTCGCCCCTGCCTGCCGCGCCACTCTTGCCTGTGCCGTGCCCGGTATGGCAGACAGGTCGCTTTGCGGCGCAGGCAGGTCGGTTCCCGTTTCACTCTCGAAACCTGCCAAGCTGTTTATTGACGAATCAGTTCGTACTGGACGCACTTGATGGGCATCCATCCGGACAAACCAGAACAAACTGGCTTATATTATATAAAAGTGCGCCAGTTTGTCAACTGGTTTTTCCGAGTCTCACCGAATGAGACCGATCAAATGAGAGTGAGAGGGTCGAATTTTCTGTTGACTTATCTATGACATATTAGAATATCAAACCATGTCCAGACCGCTCAGAATGGAGAACCCTGATGCATGGTATCATGTTATGAGCCGTGCCAGGCAAGGAAAGGGAGCCTTTCCTGCCAGAGAGGACTACTCTTTTCAGAGGAAGAGACAGATCTATCCTTATTGATGCTGACTCATGCTTATTAGATATATTCACAGGAATCCTCTAAGGGCAGGTGTATAGCTCGTAAGTTGAAAGATTATCCATGGAGCAGCCACAATGGGTATATATCAAAGGCAAAGAAGTGGGAATGGTTATACAAGAATTACATCCTGGATATGCTTTTATCCTAAGATTTTCTTCATCAACGCTATCAGTTCCTCTGGTTCCTCTGGTTTTTCAATATAAGCTTCGGGTTCAGGCACAGATTGACCGGCAAATTCATCTAAGACTTTCTGGGATTTGAGGAAGCTTTTTTTGGGTATAGCAGAGAGCACAATCACCGGAATATCTTTTAAAGATTCCTCGGTCTTCAATTCGTGATACATCCTGACTCCACTCTCTTTTGGCATCAACATATCTAAAATAATCAAATCTGGTTTATCCTCTCTTACCTTGCCCATGCCCTCAACACCGTTCTTGGCTTCAATGGCTTCATATCCGCTTTTTTCCACAAGTTTTGAGACAACCTTTCTTATATCAACATCATCGTCAACAGTAAGAACCTTCTTCATGATGCATCCTCCTCCTATTATTTCGTGACATAAAATTAGCTTTACTCCTCTTTTCCGGCCGCTCCTGATGTAGCTACATCGTAACTACCCAGGTTGTCAGGTTCAAGGTTCACAGTTCAGGGGGTCAACTTGGAGCCATAAACCATTGTCAATGCCAAGAGTCCTTAACCGGCTCATGAAAAACTCGCATTTAATTGTTAATGGTTCAACAAATAACTATTGAACCCCGCCTGCCGTCCGGCGGGCAGGCGTGAACCCGGGACTTTGAACCTGTGTAGTTACGCTACATCCCTATATGGCATTCGAATGGTAAACGTTGATCCCTTTCCGGGTTGTGAGTTTACAGTAATGGTTCCACCATGTTCCTGGACTATCTTCTGGGTATTCAGGAGCCCAAGACCAGTGCCTCTTCCCTCTTTGGTGGTAAAAAAACTGGTAAATAGCTTTTCTTTGGTCTCTTCATCCATACCACAACCGTTGTCAGATACCTCAAATTTGACCATGCTATCATCTTCAAGGGTTGTCCTTACCTGCACTACCCATTTCTTCTCTTCATTAGAGTCATAAATACAGGCATCTATGGCATTTGAAACCAGATTAAGCAAACAGCGATGAATACCTTTAGGGTCCATAACTACTTCACCCATGGAAGGATCAAAATCTTTAATAATCTTGATACTATATTCCTTTGCGCTCTCTTGCGAAAGTTTACAGACATCATCTGCAATCTCATTGGGGAAACATTTTTCATATTCTGGCTTGCGTTCTCTGGAATACTCAAGCAGATCAAGGACCAGACCTGAAATCCTGCCCATGTTACTTTCTACCAAATCCCAGCCGTCCTTAAGGGAATCTGTATCATCTTCTTTAAGGGCCTCGTTTACCAAATAGACCCCACCCTTCAGGCCAAACAAAATATTTTTCACATAATGGGCAAGACTGGCTACGGTTTGCCCAACAGCCGCCAATCTTTCTGATTGAATTAGTTCTTTTTCCAGTTGCCTTATCTTGGTTAATCGTTCCTCCACCTCCATCTTGACCGCGGTCCAGTGCCGGACCCTTTGGGAGAGTTCTCTGTAATCAAAGGGCTTGGCTATATAATCATCTGCCCCAATGCCCAATCCCTTCACTTTATCAGGTATCTTTCCCTTAGCAGTTAGCATAATAGTGGGGATGAGTTTGGTATCTTCAGAACCTTTTAGCCTTCTGCATACCTCATAGCCATCTATTTTGGGCATCATTATATCTAATAGTATTAAGTCAGGCTGATATTCCACTACCTGTTGCAGGGCCTGCTCTCCATCATAGGCCTCTGAGGTATGATACCCTTCAGCGCGCAGCCTCTTGGTCAGTAATTCAACAGTGTCGATATCATCATCAACTATTAATATTTTAGCCTTGTTCGTCATTTAAATTTTCTATATATTGATTATGGGCTAGGCTTCAGGAAATTCTTGATTTGGTTAGGTAATTCCCGGACATCAATGGGCTTAGGAATATAGTAGTCACAACCCGCGGCTAAAGCCTTTTCCATATCCCCTTTCATTGCATGGGCTGTTAGTGCAATTATCGGTATACGCCTGAGGTCTCTATCAGTCTTTAATCTTGTTGTTACCTCATAGCCATCTATCTTTGGGATAAAAAGATCCATAAGTATCAGATCAGGGTTTTCAGTCTTTGTTTTTTCTATAGCCTCTTCACCATCAACTGCTTCAATTACCTTATAGCCATTGATCTTCAAGACCTTAACCACCAATTCCCGGTTATCCTGATTATCCTCAACCACTAAGATTTTCCGTGATGAACCTTTCTGAATTCCTTTATTGCGCATAACTATTCGTGACTAAACGCTGTTTATTAGGCAATCTTTTCTAGTATTTCTAAATTAAAATAGGCTATTCTTCATTTACAGGCAAGGTGAAGTAAAACTTACTGCCCTCTCCGTATTTGCTCTCTACCCAGATATTACCACCCTGCATTTCAACCAGTCTTTTGCAAATACTAAGCCCTAAGCCGACACCTCCATGTGGACGTGTAGCTGATGTATCGAGGGGTGTAAACATATCAAATAACTTATCAAAATCTTTTTTTCTGATTCCCATACCGGTGTCTGCAATACAGACCTCAACGAATTTAGTTTTCTGTGGCCGTCTCGTGCTTAAGGTAATGCTCCCCTCCGAGGTAAATTTAATGGCATTATGCAGTAGATTTGTTATCACTTGCCTGACCCTATCGGGGTCTGCATATGCCAGTGGTAAATTTTCATCAAAATCTGTGTTTATAATCAACTGCTTTTTGTTTATCAATGGTTCAAGGGCATAGACTGTCTCTTGTATAATATCCTGTAAATCTACTGCTCTCAAGTCTAATTCTACCTTTCCAGATTCAATCCTGGACATATCCAAAATTTCATTGATTAAGGTGAGCAAATTTTTAGCATTATTATGGATCTTTTTCAGGCTGTTCTCTTGCTCTTCGTTAACATCCCCATCTATCCTATCTATGAGCAGTTCCGTATAGCCAATTATAGAATTAAGCGGGGTCCTGAGTTCATGGGACATATTTGCCAGAAAAGAAGATCTAAGTTCATCAAGCTTTTTTAGCTCTATGTTTGCTTGCTCAAGTTCCGTCGTTTTTTGCTCCAGCTCATCATGCGCTCTCTGCAATGCCGCCTGTGCCTCTCTGCGCTCTGTTGTATCCCAGAAGGTTTCAATTGAGCCGACTGTCTTCCCATCGGCATTTTTAATCGGCGAAGCCGTAAAGAAGAGCCATTTGCCTTTCTCGCCTATGTGTGGAAAGAATTCCTCTGCCTCATACGCGCCTTCGATGAGAGCCGACTTCCGCCAACTATGGCCATAGTATTTATCTATTTCGTCTTCCTCCATTTCATCCACTATAACATCTGCCATTATAGGCCTTTTTTCCGGCCTGAAGGGTAGCCACTGCTTATTGGTTCCCACTATCTCCTCAGCCTTATAGCCAAAAAATTTTTCGCAGGCCCTGTTCCAGTGGGTCACAATATGGTCCTTATTTATCACAAAGGTTGGTATAGTATTTCCGTCGATTATCTGCGACAGCGCCCTCTCCCTTTCAACAATTTCTCTCTCTACGGCCTGCAGGTGCCTGGTCCTTTCCTCCACGATCCTGGCAAGCTGATGGGAGAATAAGGCAAATTCCTTCTCGATCTTATCTGGTTCGCATATATGTTCCCTTAGCTCCCTTTGACTCCTCGCGCTTTGTTCTTCGATCTGAAGGAAATCCCAGACTGACATAGCCTCAAGATGGTCTATAAGCCTTACATTGCCTGGTTTCGTCGACTTGATTTCCTCCAGTAACCGATCATCTCCCGTTACCTCTATGATCAGATCCAGCCCTTTGATGTTATAGAGGTCTCTATAATTCAGGGTTGTAAATATCCCTTTCTCTCTGGCATATACAAGGCCCTCGGCCCGCTCATTTATATCCGCTACGCCGAGGATGGCCATTTTCTGATGGAAATTCTTTCCCATGACGATCTTAAGCATAGCCTTGCAGACCCTGCCTCCTCCGACCACAGCGATGTTGGAATTATTTAAAATATCCCGCATCTTATCCCTTCTTACGATCAATAGGACAGAATTCTATTTACATTGAGCATCATGTTCATCCTTACAACTTCCTGGACTACAATTCCTCTGAAAAACTGAAATATCCTGATATTTCAATATATTCCTGAATTTCAATGCCTCTGACCGCCTTCTCTTCCTTGATTAAGGAACTAATAGTGTGGGCAACTCTGATACCTCTGCCACCTGCTGAGAAACACTTCCCAACCACCTCGCCTGCCAGGCGCTCTTTCCACTCGTTCCTGTGGCAATGAGAGTGGCATCACGTTCCCGGGCTGCATTTTCAATCTGGGTGAAATCGCCGATGTAGAGGTGATATTCTGCTTCTATTCCTTCACCTTCAAGGGCTTCACATAATTCATCGAGTTTTTTTCTATTCTCCCTTTCCATTTTCTGAAGCCCCCTTCTCCCCAGACCCTCCATGGCCTTCTCAGTTTCAACGTGGATTACTTGTAGCTTTTTGATAGAATTTTTAATACCGACTAAAAACTCCAGTGCTCTATTAGCTGGAGGGGAAAAATCCGTTGCCAAAAGCGGCCTCTCAAACAGCCTGTCATTCACCTTGCCGGAGTCTAACTTGTATTTATGCACCAGGATCGGTGTTGTAGTCTTTCTAATTAGTTCTATTGTCTTAGAATCAATATAGAGCTTTTGCAGTTTGGTCCTCTTCTGACGACTTATCACAATAAGATCTGCCTCTTCCTCTTTCTCGGTTTCAAGAACCTTAGAAACCGTATCTCCAACCACGATGTATGATCCACATTCCATGCCCTCCTCAAATAGACTTTGCGCCCAATCTACAAAACGGACTTCAGCCATTGCCGTAAGCCTCTTCTTTTCATCCGTAGTATAATAGCCTATACTACGGTCTATCACATGCATGAGCACCACATGATCAAGGCCTGATTCTCTAAGAACCATTAATGATCGTAAGGCATCAAACCACAATTCTTCAAAATCTGTTACAAATATCATCTTTTTGATTTCCATAACCGGCTCTCCTTTTTTTAACGTATTTTAGATAGTTTAACCCTCCTACTTGTAATTACTGAGGTATATTGCCACAAAGGCACCAAGATTATAGAATTATTCTTTATAATAGCCTTCTTTATTCAATTTATATCTTTCTTCTTCTTTGGGGGCTTTGTGTCTTCGTGGCTGAATAGTTACCGAGTTTTTAAAAAATAAAATAAATCAAAGCAAAAGCAAAGAGAAATATAATTGCCAAAAGAACTCCCACACCCATGGGTCTTCTATATAAGTCTTCGTCATACGTCTCACCAGAAGAATATCCGCTTACATATCTCAGCCCTTTTGTGATTCTTAAATAAACATATGCTGTTAGTATCTCGAGGATCGAGATAGGGTTTCGGGCTAATCGGGCAATGATATATACTGCCCTGGAAAAGCGCACCTGCAATGTAGTCCTTAAGTTGCTCATAGGCACAGCGCTTAACCATATTAGACCCCTTCCTCCCATTCGATAGAAATAGTCAAAATCTAAGATAGTTGCTCTGTGAGGCACAACCATGGCCTTGGCTAATATAAATGCTACTCCGGCTAACATAAAGAGTTGAATAACGCCAAATATATGGGAGAGTGTAAAAGGGTGATAACTAACCACGTTATAGGGAAGTATGTCAAAGAGAATTTTAGGGTAAAGACCAATAAACACACATAAAAAAGCGGTCAAGCCCATGGCAAGTTGCATATTAAAGGGGGCCTCCTTGGAGCTTATCTCTGGGTTTTTAGCAAAGAAGGCAAAATAACCAAGTTTCACAAAGGAGAGAAATGTTCCCACGGATGCCAGGATCAACATGAGCTCTAATGCGGGCATGTGCGCCTCGACCGCAGAGGCTATAACCATCCCCTTACTTACAAACCCATTAAATCCTGGTGCACCGGAAATGGAAAGGGCAGCTATGAGAAAGGTAATACAGGTAACAGGCATAAACTTTGCTAGACCCCCCATATCTGTTAACTTTCTTTTTCCGGTCATATAGATAACAGATCCCATACCCATAAAGAGTAATGCCTTATACAAAATGTGATTAAAGACATGGGCTATCCCACCATTTACACCAAGTGCGGTTCCTATTCCAATGCCTGCGACCATGTATCCTACCTGGCTGACAATATGGTAGGCAAGGAGTCTTCGAGCGTCATTCTGAAGTAACGCAAATATAACACCGTATACCGCCATGATCCCGCCCATATAGGCTATAAAATCAGTGCCTGCAAAACATCTGGCTAATGCATATACACCTGTTTTTGTAGTGAAAACAGAAAGAAAAACACTCCCTGTAATAGTCCCTTCAGGGTATGCATCTGGCAACCATGTATGAATAGGGATAAAGGCGGTGTTAAGTCCAAACCCAATAAGTATGAGCCAGTATGCGAAACCAGGTTGCATTTGAACCACGCTAATGGATCCTTTACTGATAGTATAAATAATAATACCAGCTAACAGGCTACAGCCACCAAATATGTGCATTAAAATATACCTAAAGCCCGCGTTTAGGGATTCCCTGTCTTTTTGAAACCATATGAGAAAAACAGATGTCACGGCCATAATTTCCCAGAAGGCATATAGGCTAAACAAATCTCCAGCAAAGACAACGCCTAAAGAGCTTCCAACATACAGGAAGGCTGCTATATGTTGACCATCTTGCTTTACATGTAGACTATAGAGTATGGCCAAAAACCCTATAATGATAAAGATATATCCCACTACCAGACTCAGTCTATCAACCTGGCAAAAGATGAGGTCATAACCTAAAAAGTTATATACCCAGCTTGTGCCTGGAGTTAGATATAAGATATCTAAAAATGCCAGCGCAGGGATCATGAGCATATATAGCTGTTTAACTTTTCCCTTGAAAAAGGGAATCAGCATTGCCCCAAGAATAAAGAAAAAGGCAGGTGGAATAGCCTTAATCATAAAAATCCTCCTTCTTTTGTGCAAAGGAAGTCAGTATGGCTGTGGCCAATATAAGGAGAAAGGCCCCGATAACACCAAAAATTGCCTCAATTGACGGTATTTTGTCCCAAAAAAAGACGGCATGCTCGTGTTTGATGAAAAACCCGACAGGGATAGATAACACAGCTAATAGTATAAATAACCATTTAAGCATCTTTCTCATGTTCGCCTACCTTTAGCTAAAGTAATCAACATTAAAGGCAAACTCATGGGCCTCGCGCCGATTGGCCTCCGGCCCGTAGGGCCTACGTCCCGGAGGGATTACTTGCCCGCCATCAACCCGCCCTGCGGGACTCAGGCCCTGCCCGACGGACGGCAGGCGGGGAGGCGGATGGGTTGGAGCGATGGAATACTGGAGTAATGGGTGCATCTGCACAGCATCGTTAGCGATCAGGCCATGCCCGACGCCTATTAGAGCTACGTTTTGTCTTTTTTATGCCTTAACGCAATCTTATAAAATAGATCAAACCATAAACAAGCAGAAAGATTATGGCTATAAGGACACCAAGGCCTATAGGTCTTCTATAGACATTTTCATCGTATCTCATTTCTTTTGCCGCAGCAATTCTGGATTCCAATCCCTTTAGTTCATCTGCTTTATCCTTGTATGTGCCAGATGCCTGGTAAAGCCTATTCATAATTTTTAGGTGAAAATACCTTACTGTTATCTCAGGGAGTAAGATGGGATTTTTGCTTAGACTCGCAATGTTTGTCACCATTCTGGTGAAAAAACTCTGCAACCTAAGCCTGAGGTCCTGCATGGGATTACTGACGAACCAGAGGAGAAGCACACCTGGTTTTCTATAGAACCAATCCGTGTCAACGCTAATCTTAGGTTCACCGCCAAGTTTGTCTATATAGAGCCAAAACGCAGCGCCTGTAAGCAGTAATAGCTGCGTCATCCCAACAACATGATTTAATGTGTAAGGATGGAAATGGACAGGATAAGGAAGAAGGTTATAGAGGATCTCAGGATAAACGCCTGTTAAGATGCACAAAAATGAGGCCATGCCCATAGCTATTAGCATATTTAAGGGAGGCTCCTTGGCCTCTATCTCTTCCTCTTCAACTTTTTCTCCCTCGGGAACCCTGCCAAACCAGATGCCATAGGGGAGCTTCAGGCCCGTATGAAGGAATGTCCCTATGGAGGCCAGATGCAACAATAGATATATAACAGGCCGCTCTAGTTCAGCGGATGCTGCAATAACCATGGTTTTGCTTATAAAACCATTAAATAGTGGCACCGCAGAGATGGAAAAACCGCCTATCATATAAAGGGAGAGAGTGATGGGCATTTTCTTGTATAAATTTCTGCCTTGCAGGTCTGTGAGCTTTCTTCTGCCAGTTACATAAATTACTGCTCCAGCGCCCATGAAAAGCAGGGCCTTATACAAAATGTGGCAAAATGCATGAGCAGTTGATCCATTCATGGACATCTCAGTTCCCAATCCCACTCCAGCTACCATATATCCAACCTGGCTGATGATGTGGTATGCAAGGAGTCTTCGGATGTCGTTCTCAAGCACTGCATAGGCCACTCCATATACCGCCATAATAGCCCCAAGCCAAACAAGGATCTCAACCCCAGGGAAGGTCCTCAAAAGCACATACACAGCGCTTTTGGTAGTAAATGCGGTCAAAAAAACACTCCCGGTAACAGTTGCCTCTGGGTAGGCGTCAGAAAGCCAGGCATGAAAAGGGGGAACAGCGGCATTGATGATAAAACCAAGCAGTATGAGTTGGGAGGCAAGCCCCCCATATTCTATAAAACCAAAATTTGTAGAACCTGTATTTGACACATGTATAATGATGCCGGCCAAAAGAGCGCAACCACCAAATATGTGAACCATGATATATCTGAATCCTGCGTCAAGGGCAGCCTTATCTCTTTGATACCAAATCAGGAAAACAGAGGATACTGCCATGATTTCCCAAAAAACGTACAGGGTAAAAATATCGCCGGCAAATGTAACCCCCAGGGCGCTCCCTATATAAAGAAAGGCTGCCGTATGCTGCCCGACTTCCCTTACATGAAGGGCATAAACCATACCCACAAAGGCAACAATGACAAACACATATCCAAAACACATACTGAGCTTATCGACCCTGCCAAGGATAAGATCATATCCCAGAAAATTATAGACCCAATAGGTACCTTTCGGCATATACAGGAGATCTATGAAGGCTATCAAAGGAATGAGGAGTTGAAATACCTGTCTTAGCCTTCTTTCCCGGAGAAGAGGAAGGAGGATAGCGCCCAAAATAAATATAAAGGCCGGGGGTGCTATATCAATCATAGTAATCCTCATCCTTCTGGATCCCATGATGACCCAGCGCCTTTGCTCCCAGCACAATCACAATGCATCCTAAGAATCCAAAAATCGCATCAAAGGCAGGGATCTTCTCCCACCAAAAATGCACATGTTCATGTGGAATAAATAGTCCAACCAATATACTCACGCCAATACTGATAAAGAATATATATGTTAATTTCCTTGCCATTTACATCCCTCCAAGTATCCTTCCGGCTGCCATAGATGCTAAATTAAAGAAATTAAAAAAGGCATTCGGAAATATTCCCAGTATAAGTGATATAATTGCCGTTATCATCAGGGGCACAACCATCCTCATTGGTGCCTCATCGAAATGTGGGTTTACAGGTTCTTTGGGACTCTTAAAAAACGCATTAAATATTATAGGAAAAAAATATGCTATGTCCAGCAGGGCGCTTATCAGCAAAACAAAAAGGAAAACTACCTGCTTGGCTTCAAGAGCGCCTATTGCGAGATACCATTTGCTAATGAATCCACAAACAGGAGGTGTCCCTGCAACACCCATTGCGGCAATGGCAAATGCGCCAAACGTTAATGGCATTTGCCTGCCAAGCCCGTCAAGTTCACTAATATTTTCCTTATGGGTCTTTACGTATATAGCCCCGGCCACAAAAAACAGGGTAATCTTCATAAAGCCATGGCTGCCAATATGGAATATGCCCCCTGTTATAGAGTTTGGGCTTAATAGGGAAGCCCCCATCACTATTATGGCAAGGTTATTTATAGTGGAAAATGCCAATCTCCTCTTAAGATTATCCTGCGCAAGGGCATAAAGACCGGAAACAATAACGGTGAATGCGGCAAAATAGGCCAATATTAGCCACAGATCAAGCTTGTGGAGAAGAACAGGGCCAAAAACGTAGAGGATAACCCTTAAACACCCAAATACTCCTGCCTTAACAACGGCCACAGCATGGAGGAGGGCGCTTACAGGGGTTGGCGCCACCATCGCAGTTGGCAGCCATTCATGCATGGGCATAAGAGCAGCCTTTACGCCAAACCCTAATATAAGGATAACAAACAGGAAGGTAAGTGTAGCTGACGAACCCTTGCCTAAAAGGAAACCGCCGGCCTTAAAATCAAGAGAACCGGTAAGGCTATAGATAAAAATCGTGGCAAATAAAATAACTATCCCGGCTGTAAGTGTATAGACAAGATATTTCCTCCCGCCAATTATTGCCTCTTCGGTCTCTTTATGGGCAACCAACGGATAGGTTGCCACTGTAAGAATTTCATAAAAAATAAAAAGAGTCAGGAGGTTGCCTGCAAAGGCAATTCCCATGGTCGCAGAAAGACAGATGGCAAAATTAAAAAAGTATCTGGTCTGGGCATGTTCATTGAGTCCCCTCACATACCCTATGGAATACACTGAGGTAAGAATCCACAAGGCAGAGGCAAGCACTCCGAAGAACATGCCAAATTGATCTACCCTGAACTGAAGAGATACCCCTGGAGTAAGGGCAATAATAGTATATTTAAGTATTTTCCCATCTAAAACAAAGGGCACCATGGAAATAACAATAGAAAACTTAAGAAGGGAAGCGAGAATAGTCCAGAATTCCCTTAGGTTTCTATGTTTTTCCCCTGTGAATATGATAAGGAGCGCTGCTACAAGGGTTACGAGAACAGCCAAAAGCGGCCTTATCGAAACTATTGTCTCCATTGATCATCCATTATTGAATATATCGGAATTTCTACAACTTATTGAAATTATATTACTTTTAGTCGCCATACCTTTATGCCATTCACATGCAATGATGTTGGAGGTCCAATAGGGCTATGCTCTGAGTTCATATTTAAAAACCTGCAGGAATAGCAAACTGAATTATAGTGGAAATAATCTTCCCGCTCAGGACTCCCAATGATAGTATCCCAGCCCCTGCAATTAGTATTGGCACAAGCATAGTTAAAGGGGATTCTTCAGCGCCTGCAACCATGTCGTGATTTTCAACAATATCCCCGTCGTGTGGTTCGAGGTAAATATTTTCTATGACCCTGAAAAAGAGTATGGCATTTAAAAGGCTGCTTGCCAGCAACACAGCCACAAATATCCATCCATGTGCGTTGATTGCGCCAAGGATAAGATACCATTTGCTAAAAAAACCACAGGTCGGTGGAATGCCTATCACTGATAGGGCTGCTACTACAAAAACTGCCATAGTAAATGGCATTTTTTTATGCAGATATCTAAGTTCTGAAATCCTTCTCCCTCCATGTCTGTACATGATAGCCCCCACAACCATGAAAAGGGCGAGCATCATAAAGGCGTCATTAAGTATATGGAGTATAGCGCCAGTAAGTCCGTTTCTGTTTCCAAGCCCTACCCCCAATGCTAAATATCCGACCTCACTGACAAGGATATAGGTAAGCATTCTCTTTAAATCTGTCTGGGCTAATGCCATTGCTGCGCCAAAAATTATTGCTGCCGCGGCTATCCAGCAGAGGATAGTGGCAGCAGGGAGAATTTCGATAGAGAAATAGGGCTTAAATACCGTATACATAACTCTGATCAGCACATATGCCCCTACCTTTGTCATCAAAGGAGCAAGCAGGGCGCTTACCGACGATGGGGCATATGTATATGCATCTGGAAGCCATACATGGAGGGGAAATAATGCCATCTTTATAGCCAGTCCCACCATAAAGAAGCTGAAACCAACAAGTATCACCTTGGAACCATAAAGATCTGGCAAAAGTCTTGCCAGATCAGCCATATTAAGCGAGCCAGTCGCAGCATAAAGATAACCCACGCCTAATAAATAAAAGCAGGCCCCAATGGTCCCAAAAATTAAATAATTAAAACTGGCAAATGGGGCGCCATCTTCTCCCATGGTAATAAGGGCATATCCTGCAAGGGATGCAATCTCTAAAAATACATAGAGGTTAAACATATCCCCAGTAACTGTTATTCCCAAAAAACCAGTCACCTGCAGAAGAAAAATGCAATAGAAATAAACAACCTTATCGGACAGCTCCTTCTCGACACTCTTCTTTGAATAGATTGCCACCATAATGGCAACAAAGGAAATAACAGGCAAAACAAAGGCATTAAGATAATCAACAACATACTCTATACCCCACGGGGGATTCCAGTTTCCAAGACGATAGTGGATGATTCCACTGGTAATAACTATATTTAATGTCTGAAGTGTCGCAAGGAAAGATAAGGAGAGCGCAATTAAAACGATTGGATAGCAGAGGCCTTTTTTCCACAACCCAAAAATAAGGGCAACAAAGGTAAACATAAGCGGGATGACAACAATAAGAACAGGGGCTTGTAGCATCATTTGTTGAGCCTTAAGATCTCGTTTTCCTCTAAGGTATTATATCTTCTATAAATTTGAATTACTATGGCCAGCGCTACTCCCAGGGTGCTGACCATAACGACAATAGCCGTAAGCATAAGCACATGTGGAAGTGGATTTATGTAAGAGGCAGCCTTTACAGCATGTGCTCCATGGCCATGCATAATAATAGGCAAGGTCCCACCTTTTTTTGATGCAGTAGAGATAAAAAAAAGGATAATCGCCGTCTGGAAAATATTCATCCCGATTATCTTCTTGACCAGATTTTTTTTCCCAATCATGGCGTAAAAGCCAATCATCATCAGGATTATATAAATCCAGTAATTATATTTGCTAATTATTAGATCAAACATGATTTGTTGGGTTTTTTGGGTTAATTTTTCTTTTTTTACGCCTTTTTCTTTCTCTTAAAATTAAAATGCAGGAGATACCTGCTGTGAAGATAACAGTTGTCTCACCAAGGGTGTCATAACCCCTGTAGTCTGCCAGAACAGATGTAACCATATTCGGTGTAGCCGTCTCCTCCATAGTCTTTTCTATATACCTGGGTGAAACATGAAGGCTTGCCGGAGAATGGGGATCCCCCCAGTCGGGCATGTCCACGGAACCATAAATAAGTATTATCCCGGTTATAATCACAGCAATAAGGGCTAAGAACCTCAATCTTTACTCCTCCTTTTTGTCTGACTCACCGCAGCTATAAACAAAACTGTTCCAATTCCAGCGCTCACAGATGCCTCTGTAAAGGCTACATCCACAGCGCCCATTTCTGACCACAAAAGGCACATAAAGAAACTATATGCGCCAAGGATCATTACAGCGCTTAGCAAATCCTTTACAGAAATAGCGGCAATGGCACATATCAAAACAAAGACCAAAATCATAATATCAAAGGTTGCTATCATTCTTTTTCTCCATTTTTTTAGTCCATGGCTCCAAACCACACCTCATAGCTGCCCTGGAAATGGCATGAGTGGATGTAGGCTGGGCAAGAAACATGAATACTGCAATAAACAGTATCTTTAAACTTGTAAAGGAAAATCCCTCATAGATGCTAAGGCCAATAAGGGATAAAAGCACGGCAAGGGTATCGCCTTTTCCTGTTGCATGGAGACGGCAGAAAAAATCAGGAAAGCGCAAAAGCCCAACAGTTGCTGTAAAAAAGAAAAAGAAGCCCCCAAGAAGAAATGGAATAGAAGTTAAATGTAGAACAGACATCAGATCTCTCCCCCATTCTCTAAGTATTTAGCCGCTGCGATTGTGCCAATAAAGTTAAGCAGGGCATAGACCATACTGATATCTACAAACATATCCACCCTATGATAGATAAAGCCCATAATTAAAAGAATAACCAGGGTCTTGGTGCCAATAGCCGAGATAGCCGCTATCCTGTTTAGCACACCCGGACCAAATACACCCCTGTATAGACACAGAAATACAAGGGTAAACAGACCCATTCCAAGATATAAGAAAAAATTACTCATCTCCTGTCTCTAACTCTTGCTCATCCTCAGGAACCACACCTCCTGTGGATATGTCAAAAAAAATGGAAAACATCACCGCCATTACAGCAATTCCAACGCCAATCTCAACCCCCAGAATACCCAGGGACCGTGCCTGGGCAGGTATCACCTTTAAGAGAGTAGACAGTCTTCCATAATCCAGATAATTGCTTCCCATAATGAGACAGAGCAATCCGATTCCCGAATAGATTAATAAACCAAAGGAACTAAAGAGGCCGGCCTTGAGCTCCGACATCCTTTTTTTTGCATCTTCAAGACCATGGGTTATAAGATACAAGATAAAACTGGCGCCCAGAATAACGCCCCCTTGAAACCCTCCTCCTGGGCTGTGATGACCGTGCATAATAACATAAAGGGCATAAATCTGAATAAATGGCATAATTACCCTTGCCACTGCCCTTATAATAATATCATCTGTAACTCTTGTCATACTCTCAATTCGTTATTTATTGTTCGTTATTTATTACTGGCTTGTGTTTCTCTTTTCTCGTTGCTGGGTGGCGCTCCTTGACAAACAATTAACGTATAACCTTTAACGAGTAACTATAAAAATGGATCACTTCAGCGCTCCAAATATCCGAGAAACATCTATAACATCCTGAATATATACGTGGTCTGCCTCCATAATGACATGGGCAATTTTATCTTCCATTTCCCCTGTATTAAGATCATAGGCAACCTTTCTATCCAGGGCATGCACAAAAAACTCCCCTTCACTGATATCTATGGTAATGGTCCCTGGAGTGAGGGTAATGGAATTGGCTAAAGCAACCCATGCGATGTCACTCTCCAGTTTTGTCTTAAAACGTATTATCTGAGGATCTATCGGCATCTTTGGGGATAATGCCAGATAGGCCACATGCAGGTTTGCCGAAAAGATCTGGCCCAGGAACCAGGGGCCAGCCTGAACGAACCTTCGGGCCCTAGTCCTGAAGTCGCCAAGCCTGATGTTAAAAAACAGAAGATCGTGAGATAGGCACGCGACAAGCACAGAACAGATAACACCAAGGGTAAGATGAAAGGTGTCAAAGCGTCCTGAGAGTAAAATCCAGAAGGCAAACAAAATGAAAAAGGTTAGAACAGAATTCCGTAGTTCCAATCGTGGCTGTCTGGCGCTCAACAGAAGATCCCTGGCAGCTCGTTTCTCTGTGAGGGATTTTGATTCACTAGTGAACTTTGCAGATGTATATAATAATTCCCTGGCCTCTTCTCTCGCCTTCTCGCTATTTTTACCCTTCTCAAGAATTTCAAAGGCCTTATATACAGCCTGCACCAATACCGTAACTTCCATATCTATCCTTTTTTAACAACTTAGCCATACAAGACCCAAAGGCAAAGATTGAACCGGAGAGGTGGTGAAACGGTGAACCGGTGAGTTTTTATCTCCGGTTCTCCCCCTCTCCGTTTCATTTTTTTTCTTGGGGTGTTTGTGGTGGCAAGATACCTGGCTACATCCTTTATAATTTAAGGAATAATCAAAACAGGCACAGAAGACTCCTCCGCTACCCGATAGCAGGCGCTCCCTGAGAAGATTTCCTTAAAGATGCCCTTTGAGCCATATCCCATTGCAATAAGCGTGGCATTATAGTCTTTTGCAGCCAATAAAATCTCTTCCGGCGTCTTGCCAGCATAAATATGAGATTCAGTATCTATCTTTTCCTCTAAGCAGATTTTCCTGATTTCTTCAACTCTGTCCCTCAGTTTCCTGATATCTTTGACAGTCGGTTTTTTACTCAACACATATACTGTGTCTATCAGTCCTACGAGCGCCTTCACACCTATCACGTAAAGCAATGCCCTTTGAGTTGAATCAGACCAGTTAATAGCAAGAATTACGCTGTCAAACAAGCCTTTTGTGGAAAAACCCTTTTCCTCACCATTTTCATGAATAAGCAGGAGGGGAAGGCGAGTATTTTTGATCAGATTTCTTACTATAGAGCCTTTCAACATTTTTTTCTTTTCTTTAGCGAGGTGAACTACAATAAAGGATGCATTCTCTTTATTGGCTGAATCTAAAATTCTTGGAATAAGCGGACCTGAGCCCCTATCTCTCTTGAGATTTATTCCCTGCTCAGATAATTTTTCCTTTAATCCCTGTGGAAGGCTCTCGGAGAAAAGGATAATTTCCTCAAGTCCAATCTTCTTTATATCCAGCAATCCTTCAAGGAAATCGTAGGTTGGCTCTTTCAGATATGGTATATAGAGGATTTTCTTTATTTTTACAGGCACTACTATTTAACCTCAGCTGGCACAATCAAGACAGGCAAATCTGACTTATCCGCGAGAGAATGGGCCGCACTGCCTGACCATTTTTCCTTCCAGATACTTCTCCTTTTTGCTCCAAGAACAAGCATAGTAGTCCTGTGCTCAGAGGCTGCCTTCTGAATCTGCTCCTCAACTTTACCAATATAAAGATGTGGTCGCGCATCGAATCTTTCGTTAGCGAGAATATCACATACTTCATCCAATCTCTTCTTATTACTCCTTTCTAATTTATGCACCTCCATCCTGGATATTTTGGCAACATCCTTTTCGCCAACTACATGAACGATATCAACTCTCTTCACCGCACCCTTTAAAGCAAGGACATAGTCAAGAATCTTTTCAGAAGATACAGACCAATCAAGCCCTAAAAGGAGTCTCTCAAATGGGTTCTCACCCACCTTTCCGGACTGTGATAGATAATTATATATTAAAACCGGTTTAACAGTTCTCCTCAGAAGATCCGATGTTTCTGAACCGGCATATAGTTCCTCAAGTTTAGCCCTTTTGCGCCGAGCAGTGATAATGAGATCCACTCCTTCAATTTCAGCAACAGAGAGGATCTTGGGTACAATATTGCCAATGGCTATATGGGCCACAACTTCCATACCCTCCTCAAACAGAGTTTCCGCCCAATCAATAAACCGAATATCAGCTATCTCTTTTAGCTTCCGTTCTTCCTGCTTTAGATACCCGGCGCCTCTCCTCATAGCTACCTTATCCCTGGATATTACATGGAGAAACACCACATTATTCATCCCTGCCTTTCTAAGCGCCATCAATGATTGTAGGGCATCTAACCATAGCTCCTCAAATTCGGACACAAAAAGTATCTTTGAAACTTTCATAATATCTCCCAATTCCTCTTAATTTAGATCAGCCTAAAATTTTCTTTAATGTCTCAGCCAGATCTTCCGGTTCTACTGGTTTTTCAAGATATGCCTGAGGTTCAGGTACAGTTTCATCACCAAACTCAGTCAAGGCCGCCTGGGATCTGAGAAATGTCCTTTTTGAAACCCCGGAGAGCATAACAATCGGGATGTCTTTAAAAGATGGGTCGAGCTTTAACTCATGATACATTTTAATGCCGCTCTCTCTTGGCATCAATATATCCAGGATAATTAGATCTGGTCTCTCTTTTTTTACCTTTTCCATCCCCTCCGCGCCATCTATTGCCATGATTGGTGTATAACCATTTTCCTCCAGAACAGTTGTAACAAATGTTCTTATATCGGCATCATCCTCAACGTTAAGTACTTTTTTTGCCATACTAAATCCTCCCTTAAATAGGGTTTTCTGAGTTTGTTGGGTTTATTGGGATTGGCACCCGTCAGGCAAGCAGCAGGGAGTATGAAATCTGCTTACCGCCTACTGCTTACTTCCCGCTGCCTACTGTTTTCTGTTACCTCTTGATATGGCAAGTAGACAGTGAATGTAGTTCCACTTCCTTTTTGAGAGGCTACCTGTATCATCCCTCCATTTTCTTTGATTATCTTTTCGGTTACCAATAGACCTAATCCGGTTCCTCTCTCTCCCTTGGTGCTAAAAAGAGAGGAAAAAATTTTCTCCTTTGTCTCTTTATCCATACCGATCCCATTATCAACCACCTCGAATCTTATTACATGATTTTCTTCTATTGATGAAGTTATCTTAACCTGCCAGCGCTTTTTTGATGTGGAATCAAATATGCAAGCATCGATGGCATTGGAAACAAGGTTCAATAGAGATCGATGGATAGCCTTCGGATCTATATATACTTCGCCTAATAAAGGATCAAGATCTATTTTTATTTCAATATTGTTCTCTGCCGCCCTTGATTCCATAAGGGCATACACCTCTTTTATTATCTCATTAGGAAAACAGTTTTCTTTTTCCGGTTGACGCTCCTTAGAGTATGCAAGCAAGTCAAGAACGAGGTCGGATATCCTCCCTACATTCCTCTCGATCATTTTCCAACCGCTTTCTATCTTATCTGTGTCACTCTTGTCAAGCGCAACATTTAATACATAGGCGCCACCCTTAAGCCCATTTAAGATATTTTTTATATAATGGGCAAGACCTGCCACAGTCTGCCCTGTGGCTGCCAATCTCTCAGATGTAATCAATTCTTTCTGCAGTCTTTTTATCTCTCTTAAATCCTGAAAGAAACCAACACTACCTACCACCTCATCTTCTGCATAGAGAATAGAGCCTGAAAATCTTGCAGGAACAATCTCTCCATTCTTGCTGAGAATATCAACCTCTTTCCACTCTGATAGATCGATATTGCTTCTCATTTCTAATCCAGACCTGAATTCTGAAGCTATTTCTTGTGGATAAAGCCGGTCAATATTCATCTTTCGTATTATTTCAGAACGACTGTGCCCAAATATTCCTTCCGCGCCTTTATTATAGATGATAATATCACCCTTCTCGTCTGTAGCGATAATGGCGTCATTCGAAGACGTGATGAGTTTATTCTGAAACTCAGCTCTCCTTTTTACCTCCTCTGTAGCAATTCTTACCATTCGCTCAAGGTCATCGGTATAGGCCTTCAGCTTCTGCTTTATTGCTATCCTTTGTTCTGCTCTCTTTAAGGCGATTGAGAGCGCCTCATCCTTTATAGGCTTGTTAAGGAAATCTGAGGCATCAAGTTTAAGGGCCTCTATAGCTAAATCCATATCTCCATGGCCGGTTATCATTATCACCTCGGCATCGGGGTTTAGTTCCTTGATCTGCTTCAAGGTCTCGATCCCGTCCATGCCTGGCATCTTTATATCTGTTAAGATTATGGGCGGTGATTCCCTTTTAAATATCTCAATACCCTCTTCACCTCCCGCTGCCGCTGATACATCATATCCATCATTTGTAAGAGAAAGGGTTAAGACCTTTCTTATCCCCTCTTCATCATCTATGATTAAAAGTTTGGGCATCTTTTCTTGTGTTTACTCAAGTAACTCTATCATTCTACAGCGGGAAATTTCAATGTGAATGTAGTCCCTTTATCTACCTCGCTTTCTATCTCAATTGTTCCACCGTAGTCACTGATAATTCTATAACTGATACTCATGCCCAATCCGGTGCCCTGGCCCACCTCTCTGGTGGTAAAAAAAGGCTCAAATATCTTATCCATTATCCCTGTTGGAATCCCTTTACCAGTATCGGATACTGTCACCACAACTTTATTATCATAAGGGAATGATTTTATCTTAAGCAATTTCTTCCATTTCTTGTCTCTCCATCGCAGGGCCTTATCATCCATTGCATACATGGCATTGGTTACTAAATTGACAAAGACTTGCTCCAGCCGGTTATGCTCTGCCATAATATGAGGCAGATTTGGGTCAAGATCGAGCTCGACACCTATCTGGTGCACCCTTAGTTGCTGGCCCATAACCTTGAACACGTCTTTAATAGGTTCGTTTATATTTAACTCGGACCTGGTGAGGTCAGATTGCCTGGCAAATTCTCTCATATGCTTAATTACTTTTGATGCCCTGTCCACATGGCTACCTATTTCTTCAGCCATGATACTCAACTCATCTTTGGAAATCTCCTCGCCCTTTTTGATCTTCTTCAAAAAGAAATCACTTGCAACCTGAATCACATTCAAGGGTTGTGTTAATTCATGTGCCATTCCTGAGGCCAGAGTTCCCAGAGTAGCGAGTTTGCTGGCCTGTACCAACTGCGCCTCCTTTTCTACAGTCTCATTAATATCTGTTGTAGTTGCTATCACATTTTCTTTACCCAAATGCACTGCATGACATGCCACAATATTCACATAAAAGGGTTCTCCTCCTTTTCTGATGTGTCTCCTCCTGGGATAAAAAACACATTGATTGTTAGTGAGTTTTTTTAGTCCCTCTTCAAGTTCTTTATCCTCTTCAAATAACAGATCAAAAAATGACTTCTTCAATAATTCTTCTCTTGATTGCTGATAACAATCCACAGCCGTTGTATTGACATCTATAATGCTAAAGCTATGTCTGTCCATAATAAAAATAGGATTAGGAGCGCTATCAAAGAGGGTTTTATATTTTTCCTCTGATCTGCGCAATTCCTCATTAACCTTTTTGAGTTCCGCTGTTCTTTGCTCTACCCGCATTTCCAGTTCATCATGCGCTCTCTGCAGAGCCTCCTGCGCCTCTTTGCGCTCTGTTGTATCCCAGAGTGTTTCAATCGATCCTACCGTCTTTCCATCAGACCCTTTTATCGGCGCGGCTGTAAAAAAAAGCCATTTACCTTTCTCACCTATGTTTGGAAAGAATTCTTCTGCCTCATACGCTCCTTCAATGAGGGCCGAATTGCTCCACTTCTGTCCATAATAATTCTTTATCTCTTTTTCATTCATTCCATCCACAATAACATCGGCCATGATTGGTCTTTCTTCTGCCCTGAAAGGCAACCATTGTTTATTTGTCCCAACTATCTCATCAGACTTATAGCCAGTTAACTTCTCGCAGGCAATATTCCAATGGGTTACAATATGATCTTTGTTTATGACAAAGGTAGGTATGGTATTTCCCTGGATAATCTGTGATAAGGCTCTTTCCCTCTCAACAAGCTCCTTCTCTACTGTTTGCAAATGCCTCGTCCTTTCTTCCACAATCTTGGCAAGCTGCTCGGAAAAACGATCAAACTCTGTTTTAATCCTCTCCGGCTCATTTATATATTTTTTTAAATCCTTCTTAATTCTCACCCTTTCTTCTTCTATCTGAAGAAAGTCCCAGACTGACATGGCCTCGAGGTGATCTATCAACCTTACTTTTGCGGGCTTATTTTTCTTAAGTTTCTCCAGAACTTCATTATCTCCTGTTAACTCGATAATTAAATTCAAACCTTTAATAGAAAAAAGATCCTTGTAGTCCGTGGTAGTGAATATCCCTCTCTCTTTTGCATATACCAAACCCTCGGCCTTATCATTTATATCTGCTACACCCAGGATGCTGAGTTTATGGTTAATAAAATTCTTTCCAAGGATAATTGCAAGGACAGCCCTACAAACCTTACCTCCACCCACAATAACAATGTTTGAATTTTGCAAAATTTCTCTCATCGTAATCTTTTTTTAAACCAGAATTTAACGCCTTCGCCCAAATTAAAGCACTCCATTCCTCCTAATAATACAAGATTCGATCTGCCTCTAACATGAGTTTGCACGCCTCATACAAATTTATTGGATCAATAAAATCTTCTATATTTGATTTATCGTCAATTTCCTTTGCAAATCCATCAAGCACGTGAAATGTGCCGCATGAAACTATGGATATCTTCATTTTATCTTTTTCAAACCGTGCAAGCTGTTCCATGTTATCCGGCAGTTTTTCTGCCTTTAATCCCTCAAACTGAGAGGCAGTTAATTCCTTCACATCAGGTGTCATGACAAATTTTGCCAGGGTGCCTTTCCTGGTCATTGCAACTGCTTGTGGGCCATATAAAATAGTAACCTTTTTTACATTATAATATCTCCGTGCCACCCAGGCAATAGTATAGGCTGTATAATGATTCCATCGCTTATCAGGCCCTGTGTTTATGAAAATAAGAATGTTTTCCGCAACTGCCATTGTTCTTGTCCCCCTTTCTGATGATCCCTTACCTCATTTTTGCCGAGAGAGTATATTCTTCTCCATTTTGCCTGTCAAGCCTCGGCCCGGATATTATTTCTTTTAGAAACTGGCCGGTATAAGATTCCTTAATAGAGACAATCTCCTCTGGTAAACCAGAACCAACAATAAAGCCCCCCTTCTCCCCCCCTTCCGGACCCAAATCAATTATATAATCAGCTGACTTAATAATATCCATATTATGCTCTATTACGACAATCGTGTTATCCAAATCAACTAAATGATTTAAGACATCCAGGAGTTTCTGTATGTCTGCGAAATGAAGTCCAGTTGTAGGCTCATCCAATAGATACAGAGTTCTTCCTGTATTTTTTTTCCCCAACTCTCGCGCCAGTTTTATCCTCTGCGCCTCACCGCCTGAAAGAGTGGTGGCAGACTGTCCAAGTTTTATATATCCAAGTCCAACATTATACAATAACTCTAACCGACCTCTAATCTGGGGTATAGGAGAAAAAAATCCCATAGCCTCAGCTACAGTCATATCAAGCACATCTGCAATGTTCTTTCCTTTATACCGTATCTCAAGGGTATCCCGATTATACCTCAACCCCTTACACACATCACAGGTAACATATACATCCGGAAGGAAATGCATCTCAATTTTGATAATCCCATCACCCTTGCAAGACTGGCACCTTCCTCCTTCTACATTAAAACTAAACCTGCCTGGGTTATACCCCCTGGCCCGGGATTCTGGCAGCCGAGAGAATAGATCTCTGATATGGGTGAATACCCCTGTATAGGTAGCTGGATTAGACCTTGGGGTTCTTCCGATAGGGTTTTGGTCTATGTTAATTGCCTTATCCAGATACTCTGTACCCAGTATCCTCTTCATTCGACCAACCCTTTCCTTTGAATGATAAAATTTTTGTGCCAGCGCAGGATAGAGAATCTGGTTTATCAAACTGCTTTTGCCAGAGCCTGAAACACCGGTAATGCAGGTAAAAGTACCCAAAGGAATAGTAACATCAATATTTTTAAGGTTATTCTCTGCTGCCCCTTCAATCACTAACTGCTTTCCATTGCCTTTTCTTCTAATGGCTGGAACAGGGATGGAGAGTCTTCCCGAAAGATACTGACCAGTCAATGAGTTTTTGTCTTTCACAATCTCCGCTGGAGTGCCGGTAAATACTACGTTACCACCCTGCTCACCGGCCCCTGGCCCCATATCTATAATATAATCTGCTGAAAGTATCGTTTTAGGATCATGCTCCACAACTATTACCGTATTACCCAATTCCTTCAGGCGTTTAAGGGTTTGTAAGAGTTTATTGTTGTCCCTGTGATGCAATCCAATGCTTGGTTCATCCAAGACATATAATACACCGGAAAGAGAAGAACCAATCTGAGTAGCCAACCTGATCCGCATCTCTTCTCCACCTGAAAGTGTCGATGTAGACCTATCAAGAGAAATGTAGTCAAGCCCCACGCTCTCTAAAAAGCCAAGCCTTTTAATAATCTCCTTGAGTATTTGCCCGCCTATTATCTCTTCCTTTTTTGTTAGACTCAGCCCTTGAAAATACTCATGGGTCTTATTAATAAAAAATGAGGTTATCTCAGCGATGGATTCCCCACCTATCTTTACAGCGAGACTTTCTTCTTTTAATCTTGCTCCCTTACATCTCGGGCAGGGCCTAATATTCATGAATCTCTCTATCCATTCCTTAGAAACAGAAGAATCTGTCTCGTGGTACCTTCGGTTGAGGTTTGGTATAATGCCCTCAAAGGGCTTTTTATAAAAATGGCGTCTATCGTCTCTGTCAAAATAGAATCTAATCTCCTCTTTTCCTGAACCATAGAGAAACGCCTTTTGAACGTGCTCTGGGAGATCCCTAAAAGGTGTGTATAGATCAATTTGATAATGCTGAACAAGGGAGTCCAGCATCTGATGAAAATAGATAGAATGCCTGCCCGCCCATGGTTCAATTGCTCCCTCTCTTAACGAAAGGTCGGGGTCTGGAACAATTAAATCGGGGTCAAAGTACATCTTGATTCCAAGACCACCACATTCCTCACAAGCCCCTAAGGGATTGTTAAAGGAAAACATCTGGGGAGTCAGTGGCGGGAAGCTAAAACCACATGCAGGGCAAGTTGCACTTTGGCTAAAGCGGTACTCTTTCTCACCAATGAGATCCACAATTGCCAACCCATCTGATAATGTAAATGCCAATTCCAGGGAATCGGTAAGTCTTCTTTGTATGGTTTTGTTTACTATTAATCTGTCAATAATTACCCTGATAGAATGCTTCTTTTTTTTATCCAGGTTGATGTCAGAATCAAGCAACATGACATTTCCGTCAATCTCAACTCTTACAAAACCTTCTTTTCTCAAACGGTCAAGCAGATGAGCGTGTTCTCCTTTCCTGCCATCCACCACGGGGGATAAAATCTGGATCTTGCTTCCATCCTTAAAGGTCATTATCTTATCTACAACCTGTTGAACGGATTGGGACGTAATGGGAATATCACAATGGGGACAAAAGGGATGTCCAATCCTTGCAAATAAAAGCCTCAGGTAATCATAGATCTCGGTCACAGTACCCACTGTCGACCTTGGATTTTTGCTGGTGGATCGAGCCTGAATAGAAATGGCAGGAGAAAGACCCTCAATGGAATCCACATCTGGCTTATCCATCTTCTCTAAGAATTGCCTCGCATAGGTAGAAAGCGACTCTACATACCTCCTCTGTCCCTCGGCATAGATGGTGTCAAACGCAAGCGTTGATTTACCTGAACCAGACAATCCGGTAATAACGACTAATTTGTTTCGAGGGATAGTAACATCTATGTTCTTAAGATTATGCTGCCTCGCCCCTCTGATAACTATATCTGTTATAGACATTTGTGTTTATTGTGTTTATTGGGTTTAAATTCCTCAATTCCTAAATTCACAATTCCTCAATTGCTTTCCTGGCCTTAACCATTTTTGCGGCCATCTTTATTGCAGCTATTAAGCTGGACGGATTAGCTACTCCTTTCCCGGCAATATCATACGCTGTGCCATGGTCAACAGAGGTTCTTATAATAGGTAAACCAAGGGTTATATTCACTGAATCTGAAAAATTAAGCAATTTCACAGGAATTAAGCCCTGATCATGGTACATAGCAACAACCGCATCAAATTTTCCATTAATAGCATGATAAAATATGGTATCTGCTGGAAAAGGACCATCCACGAGCAGGCCATCATTCCTGGCCTCATCCACTGCTGGCTTTATTCTCTCTTTATCCTCCAGGCCAAATAAACCTGCCTCTCCAGCATGGGGATTCAGGCCTGCCACAGCCAAATGAGGCCTTTTGATAGCAAAATCCTCTTTTAAGGCACGGTAAGTGAGTCTAATGGTTTTTAATATCAGGCCCTTATTTAACCTTTGAGGCACTTCTTTTAAGGCACAGTGTATGGTTGCAAGCGATACCCTAAGACTCTCACCTGCCATCATCATAACATAGTCCCTTGTATTAGTCAGTTTGGCCAGAAGCTCTGTATGTCCGTCAAATCGGTAACCTGCCTTATGCATCAGCTCTTTGCTTATGGGGCAGGTAACCATTGCTGATACCTGGCCATCTTTGTTAAGATCTACTGCCTTTTTTATATAATCTACCATGGCCTTTCCACCAGGTACGGTAGGCTGGCCTGGTGTAAATAAGCTCTTCTCAAGATTTGAAATAGATATGATATCAACCAACCCTGGGTTTCCTGTCACCTCTGAGGGGGTTTCTATCGGATGAAATGAAAGTGGTCCGAGCTTTTTCGGTACCATTCTCAGGACATTTATATCACCCAGAATAATGGGCCTGCATGCATGATAAATATCATCTCTTAGCAAAGCCTTAAGGATTATCTCAGGCCCTATTCCTGCAGGGTCACCCATGGTAATGGCAATAAGAGGAAGATCACGCATAATCAATTCCAAATGTATCTTTTTAATAACTTATTATTATCTTCTTCTTAATTTGTGGGTAATATGGTACCTTTGATAGCCACTGCACAGACAGCGCTTTCTAAGGTAATTTTAGCCCCAGGTTTCAGCGCACTGGTCACAGAGCACAGCGCTGACTTTTGGAGGGAGATGTCGGCTGTAAGATAGTTTCTATCTTCAAGAAAAGCGCCTCTTTTCCGCTTCAACTACATCTATCAAATCATAGTATATTCTCGGTATCTTACTTGCCACTCGCTCCCATGATACAGTCTGCGGCATCTCGAAAATGCTTTTTTGGCTCTTACGCTCCACCTCCATTATAGCCTCGGCGAGTCCATTTTCAAGAAAGGGTTTGAATTCGGGGTGGGTAGTGACGAACCTCAAGAACATCTCCGTTATTCTAAACGGCGCGGTAAGAACATCGCCTGCCTGAAGAATAGATTGGTGGAACACGTGTTTGACAAGGTATTCCTCGGCATCGCGGTCGTGTTTGAGGTTGCTAAAGCTCGCGTCATCTGAGTGCTTTTTGATCTGCTCTTCAGCGACAGCCTGATAGGTAATGGCCAAATCCCTGAAAAAAGTATCCGAGATCTCAAGTCCCTCCTCGATAATGAGTGCATTCATGAGGGTGGTCACAATATCAATTGCCATCCTGTTAAGGCCTCTTGCCTGATCCTCTACTGATGCATCCTGGTGTTTGTGATCGAAGGGCTCATCGCTAAACATGACCTGCGCAGGGGAGGAGGCCTTGCGGTACACCTCTATCAAGGTGAAGATCTCCACTCCCCAGTTGGTGGCAAAGCGCATCTTTTTGAGGAGATCCACATGAAACGCCACCTCGCCGGAGAGCTGGTAATTGAAGGTCAACAGGAAATCAATCAGGCGCAGCATCCTCTCCTCTTTGGTCTCTGCAAACTTCCTCTTGAGGGAAAGTAAAAGGGGGTCCAATAGCAAGCGTTTCACCCGGCCGTAGAGCTCTCCTCTCTCGGAGATCCTTGCGTAGTAAGCCTTTGAGAAATCGTAGTTAAGCGCTACCACCGGGTAGAAGAGTCTGTCCAATTGTATCCGTTTGAATGTCCGAATATCTGCATCGATCAGCCCTATCGACTCGGCGCCCAAGGCAATTGCAATACCGAAGCTGATGAACATGTTTTTACCCTTGCCAGGTTCCTTGATGTTGAATCCCGATTCGTTGAGCTTTCTATAAATACTGCCGAAGCCCGGCCCATCGTTCCACTGGATGAGAAAATTCTTGAGTCCAGCATCCTTTATCAAGTCCCTTAAGTGAAAGGCTTCTTCCTCAGTGGCCCCGTCAAGACCAAAGATTACATGGGAAAGGTAGGGCACTATACGAAGGTATCTGAGGATGTTTCTGAATACTGGCAGATTTGAGGGATCTGCGTACTCACTTACAAGCAGTGGAATGATTAACACCGTCCTTTTCCACCGAGAGTGAAGTTTGAGTTGGGATCTGAGGTGCCTTGTTTCGTGTCGAAGGATATGGAAGGTAGTTATCCTACTGCTTTTCTGTGAATATTCGGAAATAGCTTAACTCCTTTTATCGAGACATAGCCATAATTTAAAGTGTAAGCCCATTAAATTAACATAGAATACATAGTAACGTAAATATACTTGACGCATAATATATGGGTAGAGATAAAGCGTCAAGAAAATTAAACCCAGAAATTCTGCTTATTTTCTGTATAGAATAGGGGTTAGAGGTGAAATAAGAGGTATCAATTCTCTAAGATGATGTATCATATAATCCGGTTCAGGGTGAGGAGGAATTACACGGGTAGCATCATGAACAATCAAAACAGTCCTGGCGCCTGCAGCATGTCCTGCAATAATATCAAGGGAAAAATCCCCAACCAACAATAACTCCTCGGGCACAATGCCCATCTTTCGTGCTGCAATTACCACACCAGCAGGGTCAGGTTTTGGTGTGCCATCATCCCTCGTGAGAATAATAGCAAAATCATCTGCCGCGACATGATCAAAGTTATTAAGGGCAATTAATACTGCATTAAGAGAGTTTCTGGTAATAATACCTAAAGGTAAGTCTTTCTTTTTAAGTTCCCTTATTACATCCTCTGCACCCTGGGCTGGAAAAGATATACGAGCTGCTTCCTCCTCATGCCTATCTAAAAGGCTATAGGCCCTTTGCTGCTTATGGTTATCAAGGGATTCGATGAATTCAAGTATTGGCACTTCCGGCGGACACCCCAACAATGCCTTAATCTTAATAAAATCTATTGCCCCTGGGACAGTAAGTGTCCCATCAAAATCAAACAGGATACCTTTAGTGTACATTAAATTCTCCCTTTACAAATCATGATCTTTGATCTGCCAGTGGGGGTAGATATTTTTTCAACGGATCTAAAATATCTCATCAAAAGCTCTCTTTCATGCCTTAGAATCTCAAGGGCCTTCTTTGGGCCCATGGACAGCAATCGAAGATAAAAAAGCATTCTAATAAAAAGATTCTTAGGAACATCGTGTTCCATCATAAGAAAAGGGCTGCCAGGTTTTAGAACCCTCCCTATCTCCTGTAAGCAATTATCCTGTGTTTCCCCCTTCAGTTCATAAAAGGCATGGGAACAGGTTACCGCGTGAAAGGCCTCATTCTTGAATGGCAAATACGCTACATCAGCCAACACTAAGAAGATACTGTCATCATCGGATATCTTTGATTTCCCTGCCTGAAGCATACCAATGGAAAAATCTACCCCTACTACGCGACCTTGTGCTTGAACCTTTTCTTTTAGAGGGATGAGGGCCGATCCTGTGCCAGTACAGATATCCAACACATTACCCCCTTTTTTCAGACCTGTGTTATCTGCTAAAAAATATCGTAAGCGTAAAGCTCTGTCAGTAGAATGAATGGCAACGAACCGGTCATAGATGCGGGAAAAATAATCATAATATTTCTGTCTAAATCTTTTCATAGTAGTGTCCGTTGTCCGTTGGAGGTACTCCGTTGGGGTAAAATATTTGGTTTTTTTATATAGGATAGTGTTTCTGTGCTATTCTTCATAGCAGACAACTGACACCATTCACCGGACAATATGTTTATGTAAGATAGGGTGCCCACTGTTTAGCTGTCTTTGCTATGTACCCAGCGGGAAGTTCTTTAACGATTCGATTATGACCGGGCAAAAGAATATTCACCTCAAGTTTGGCAAGTTGTAATAGGGAATTCTTAAGCTCCGAACCATTTGCTCCATGTAGATCAAAACGACCAATAGCATAATCAGCATACACTACATCACCAGGGATGAGGATTTTCTCCATCCGATTGTAGAGACCTATGCTGCCAGGGGAATGACCGGGGATATGTAACACCTCCCATGTCATTCCACCAATATTTAGGCTTTCGCCGCCCTGAAGCCTTCTGTCAACATAAAATGTAAAGGCGCCGGGTTTAAGGCTATATTGCATCATACACATATTTTGAAACATTTCCATACCGTAGACAGTTCTGTCATCGCCCTTCTCCAGAGGATCTGCCTCTGTATCATGCACCCATAGTTCTGCCCAGGGAATCTGTTCTCTGATTTCAGCAAGACAGCCAATATGATCTAAATGGGTATGGGTCATGATAATCCTCGCAATTGCCTTAAGCTCAATTCCCATATCCAGGATAGACTGTATCTTATAACTTCCTTTGCCCATAAGCCCTGCGTCAATAATTGAAAGATCCTGTGAATCTGGCTTTCCCACGACATAGACATGGGAGTCTGGAATCATTTCGTCCTGCCCTTGAATGAAATACACTCCTTCGGTTATCTGAGTCATTGATCTCTCCATAGTTAATTTCTAAAATGGTTGTTCAAATTTTCACACTTGAAACATAACCTCTTAAAATTATTTAGTAAAGCCCTTTTATCTCTCATAAGTATGGCCTTTCCCATTTACAGGGCGGCGGCGATCTTTGAGAGCTTGAACAGTCGGAAAGAGCGAACATGAGCGCCAAATTGGGGATTGATCATACCTCGAATTCAGCTACAATAAAGGTATGATCTGATGGCTTCTCTAATTTTCTTGAAGCAACATCAATCCATGCCCTTTTTGATTTTTCTGCCAGGCATGGTGTGGCCCAGATATGATCGATCCTCCACCCAAGCCCGCGGCGCACCGCATAAGGAATTCTGTAATCCCAGAAGGTATATGCCTTTTCATCAGGGTGGCGCATGCGAAAGACATCAACAAATCCCCATGCCTTTACACGTGAGAGAGCCTTGTGTTCATCAGGATGAAACCCGATATCCCCTAAAAGCCCTATGGGGTCATGTACATCTATTGGTTCTGGAGCCACATTAAAATCTCCGACCCATAAAATAGGCTCACTCGATTGAAAGTGACGTGAAAAATAATCATGAAGACGCTGAAACCAATTAAGTTTGTAGAGGAATCGCTCTGAATCGGGTGCGGTTCCCTGAGGCACGTAGGTATTTATAATGGGTATATCATTGATGTAGGCAGTTATCATTCTTGGCTCTTCTGCTTTATCTCCATCGCCAAATCCAAAAGATACTTTTGCCGCTGGGCTTTTGCTCAGTATAGCAACCCCATTATAGGACTTTTGTCCCCAAAAGGTGCAGTGATAGCCTAAATCCTCAAAGGTCTCTCTCGGGAAATCCTTATCCTGCACCTTTGTCTCCTGGATACATAACACATCTGGTTCCTCCTTTTCTAACCATTGCGTAATAATAGAGAGGCGAGCCCTTATTCCATTGGCATTAAAGCTGGCAATTTTCATGTTCTTAAATAGTATTCCAATATCATAACGAGCGAACTTATAACATACCCAAGTCTTCCCTGACCCATTTTATTGGCACCCTCCGGCCTATTAAAATTGAGGATCTTAATCGAGCACTGGCCATCGCTATCGGTTTAGATTTTCCCGCTTGACAATCATCTCTCAATCCCGGTTCTTGTACCATGTAGAGCTAAGGTGCCAGGCAAAGATGACCGATCAAGACCTTACATGATTTTATTAAAGATTCAGAATAAAAAAAGAAAAATATTCTTTTTGGCCTGATTTTGCCATTTTGGTGTTGGGATTTCTTTTATCCCTTATGTGGTCCTGATAAGATATCCGAAAAATTTTCTTCCTACAACTTCCGCCGCTTCAACTACCCCGCTTACAGCATCTGTGCTGTCTATTTGATTATCTGTATCGGACCAAAATACCGCGTCTCCCACTTCATGCATAAGCATAGGAAATCCACCTGATAAACGTACAATTAGAGACAAAGCTCGGGGATTATAGAAATATTCTGATTACTATACATATTATTGAAGAATTCTTCAGATTCATTTTGATTCATTGGGGCTAAATCAATAATATCAAAAATCCTGGCTACAGAAGGTTGATGTTTTATGAGTTCCTCTCTCCTTTCCGGAATTCCCACAAGAATGATAAGAAGGGGTAAAGACTCTCTTGAGGTTGCTAATTCATCCACAAAACTCTTTATAACAGAAATTTACAAACTGCAAAAACACTCCCTCTCCCCTTTGTCCCCTCCCACGAGGGGAGGGGAAATATCAGTTTTTATAGACGTTCAATTATCAGTTTGTAAATTTCTGCTTTTAAAAGCTTAGGAATGGACCTCACAATGTAGGATACTAACGGCAAAGGGGTATAATAAACTCCCAGCCGCTGCCTTTCACCGGGATTATAGGTAGCAAGAAATGTCTCGTAAAAATGGATTACCGGGTCTTCATCCCATCGAGTGGTCTTGAATTCCCTAAGTATTGAAGGAATATCGGCCTTCTCAAGCACCTGGCTTATGTCGTGAACAATCCAGGTAAGGGATTCAGGAAAATGAAGCCCCATCATGGAATAAAATATCTCTTTGAGCAGGGGCAGGCTTTCAGGAATGAATTTCCAGGCAGTTTTCCCTTTAAAACCATTTTGAACCTTCATTCTCGCAGCAAAAAGGCCATAGGTAATAGTTTGGGCATAAAGGTCGGCAAACCTCTCTTTTGTCAAAGTCTCTATAAGTTCTTCCTTAAAGGCATTGAATAATCTGGTTACTTCTTGATTTTCTTTCGAAAGCTCTTCTTGTAGGATGTGCTCAAGAAATCTGGTTCGCTTTGCAAGTTCAACAGATAGGGCAGATGATTTCTGGATCTCAGGTGTGGAAAAAGAAAAAAACTTTTCCAATAGTTTATATGAAAGTGCCTAAAGTGAACTAAATTGCCTAAAGTGCCTAAAGTTAAGGTCTTTACTACTCAACCACTCAACTACTCAACTACTTTCATCCTCCGTTGTGGCCGCAGGGCATGGAGGTTCATCAAAAAATGATTAGAAATAAAAGAGCTCATGGTATGTTTGATGAAATTTTGGTGCCTATCGTTTGCCAGCAGTGACCCGGCTAGTAGCGTCGACCAACACCCCTTCTTCCTCCACCACGGTAACCTTCAGAGCGAGGGCGAGCCTCATTCACACTAATCTTCCTCCCCTTCAACTCCCTACCATTCAGGCCTTCAATAGCAGATTGGGCTTCATCTTTATTGGGCATCTCAATAAATCCGAATCCTCTTGATTCTCCACTGTACCTGTCCTTAATAATATTGACGGATTCGACCTGACCGAAGCCCTCAAACTCCTTTCTAAGGTCCTCTTCCGTGGCCTTGTATGATAAACTTCCTACATAGATATTCATTATACCCTCCTTTTTTTATTATATGAAAGTGCCTAAAGTGAACTAAATTGCCTAAAGTGCCTAAAATTAAGGTCTTTACTACTCAACCACTGAACTACTTAACCACTCAACTACTTTCATTCTTCGTTGTGGCCGCAGGACATGGAGGTTCGTGAAAAGTTATGCTAAAATTTTGATTATCTATCCCAGCAGAAAAAAGTTTTTTTGCAAAACAAGAATGTGAGTGAATCTGCCTGCGGAGAGACCTCTTATTCTTTGGGAGGAAAGTTTCTCTTTGTGAATATTTCACAAACAATTTTCGAAAATCTTTCGAAAATGAAAACCGTATATAGTGAACGTGATTGCCAGATGGAAAACCCGGGGACGTCTGAATAAAGACCAGAAAAAAAGCTTCCAGTAATAAACCCTTTCTTTCTCTATTATACCCAGGAACAATATGGATTTTAGGAATGCCCCAATGTAGTTGAAATGAAAGTGAAATGTCCTTTTTCCCAATGGCTTATAGTCTTTTAAAAATTCTCTCACTCGTTTATAGTAAGGCTCAGGGGAATAGATTCTGTTAAGGATCTTTTTATAACCATTAATGAGTGTTTCGTAATCCATTTTAGGGATAAAATTGATCGAAAAATCTGTATTGTCACCTGACACATCCTTCAATAGCCTGTCCTCTTTTACAAGCCGCTGGTAGAGTTTGGTGTTGCGAGGAGCATTTAACAATCCTACCATGGCAGTGACAATCCCACTTTCCTGGATGAATGTACTAAGCCTTTCAAAAATAGAAGGAGGATCATGATCAAAGCCTACAATGAATCCCCCCTGTACCTGCAAACCAAAGCCCTGGATCTTTTTTACGCAGGCTAACAAATCCCGATTCTTATTCTGAACCTTATTACATTCTGCAAGGCTTTCCTCGTTTGGTGTCTCAATGCCGACAAATACGGAATTAAACCCTGCCTTAACCATCAACTCCATGAGTTCCTCATCGTCAGAAAGATCTATGGATGCCTCTGTATTAAAAGGAAAGGGATATCTTTTGCTTTCCATCCATTCAATTATAGCGGGCAAAATTTCCTTTTTTAACCTTCTCTTCTTTCCTATAAAATTATCATCGACAAAAAACACATCACCTCTCCAGCCCTGGGAATAAATATTTTCTAATTCGCTTATGATTTGGGCTGTGCTCTTTGTGCGCACCTTATGCCCGTAAAGCGCTGTGATATTGCAGAATTCACAATTAAAAGGGCAGCCTCGGGAGTACTGGATACTCATTGTTGCATATGCCTTCATATTGATAAGACCCCAGAGTGGAATAGGCGCTTTTTGTATATCCGGGAACTCCTTCGAGGAATACATATGGCGAGGATAGCCATTTTTCAAGTCCGCTAAAAAGGCTGGAAGTGTTATTTCTGCCTCATTAAGCACAAAATGATCCACATTCTCGAATTCTTGGTATCCTACCGTAAAGAGGGGGCCACCGGCAACAGTCTTGATACCCATTTTCTTGCACCTGCTAATGACCTGTTTAACCGATTCCTTTTGTATAGACATAGCGCTAATAAATACATAATCGGCCCATTCAAGATCTTTGTCCCTTAGTGTGTTGACATTCATATCTATAAGTTTTTTCTCCCAGTCCTTTGGCAGCATTGCAGCGACCGTCAACAACCCCAATGGTGGGTGAGTTGCCTTTTTTGAGATAAATTTTAAGGCGTCCTTAAAACTCCAGAAGGTATTAAGATATTTTGGATAAACGAGAAGTATTTTCATGCGGTGTTTCTCCCTTATTCGTCGTTGGAAAGCGACAAAAGTATTAAAATTAATGTGTTTATGGATTAACTGGTGCAGCAGTACCACCAGCATGGGGATGTAAATTAATCCATATATTTTCCTGTCAGGCGCTAATGCGATATACTAATGATGAAAAACCTTCTAATCGGCCAAAAGGCAGGCTGATTAAAGGTATTTATACAGGCGCCAAATCCAAAGTCCTTTTTTGAAGATAAGGAGGCAAATTTTAAGGGCTTCTCCCGTGGATAACCTCTCTTGATAGGCATTAAGAAGACTTTACACAACCCATATTTTTTAACGAGGGTGATAAAAATTGTCAGGTTCTGGCAAGGACTCGTTGACTGCGTAAAGGAAAAGCCTTAAGCTATAAAAATAGCAAAAAGATCTCCAAGTCAAGAAAAATCTGACCTTCAGTATTGTTTTATTCGAGATATATAATTGATATGTTTGCCCAACGCACCTCAAGGTGGAAGTCCACTAAATTACGATTAGCCTCTTTGTTTAAAAAATAGTAACTACCCAGATATCTTGCCACAAAGGTACCAAAACTATAGAATTATTCTTTATTATACCTGAAAAAACTCCGTTATTCAATTTATATTTATCTCCTCTTTGGGTCTTTGTGGCTGAATGGAATCTCGTATGGGTTCACAACAATTTAAATAGTAATAATCAGTATTACTCTTGGGACCTTTGGGCCTTTTTCAGGATTTCTCTGATAAAGGGGAGAAGATAGACTTCCTCTGTCTGGAAGGCTGACAATGACTGGGCTAAGATGTCTATTTGGACTTGTATTGGCTCAGCAGGGTCTATAAAAATCTTATAGGCCCCCTTGACTTTACAGAGACCTCCCTTAGCATAAAAATCTGTCCCTCCTAATTTTTCTTTGACAATCTCAATACCCAATCTAAACGCAAGATCTTCAAGATATTGCAAAACCTTACTGCTCTGCATGATGATCACAATTCTAAAGCATCTCTTTAATGTAGAAGAAAAGCATGGCTCCGGAGAAAGCCAGTTTTAGTCCAATGCCCATAATGTTTCCAACAAACACACCCCACCCTGCGCGCAAGGACATTTTTCCCTTTTTTCCACCAGCCAGTTCTCCAGCCAGTGCTCCTATAATTGCACCGATGAGCATTCCCCAGGGCGGAAAGATAAAAAACCCAATGAGCATTCCGATAATTGAACCCCACACACCTAATTTAGATGCGCCATATCTTTTTGCACCAATTACAGGAACCACATAGTCTAAAATAGTAACCACTATAGCCAAGCCTGCCATAATAATCAAAAATGTTACACTAAACGGTTGCCAATTTTTGGCATAGGAAAGAATAATTAAGGCGAAAAAACTAAGAGGTGGTCCAGGGATGACAGGTAAAATGCACCCGATGAGGCCAATTAGTGCAAAAAGTAATCCAAGGATTATCAATACAATCATCAAGGTTAGACTTCTATGTATCTATTGAAGATGTAATAGTTATGAGTAAAATTACAATTGCCACAAGCTTCCCCCGCCCAGTAACAGGAGATAGGTAAAGATCCAGCCTAAAGAATTACTTTTAAAAGAATACATCTCTATGGACTATATAGGTGAGA
>Ga0190359_1000247_pt1 | contig 36911 bp, 32 predicted proteins | sample 48721823_MG_FD_161269 | JGI IMG/M metagenome (GOLD analysis project Ga0190359, IMG submission 161269) | Hydrothermal vent microbial mat bacterial communities from Southern Trench, Guaymas Basin, Mexico - 4872-18-2-3_MG | ecosystem: Environmental > Aquatic > Marine > Hydrothermal vents >... | reverse complement strand
CTGGGGCTGCTGTGCGAGCAGCGACTGCAGCAGCACCGCCGACTGCCAGGCCAACGAGCCCGAAGGATGGCCCTTCTAATCAACATCATTCCTTATCCCCTCTCCCCGCAGGTCTGGTACCCCGGTGCAGTCTTGACGCGTGGGAGAGGGTGCCCCGCCGCAGGCGGGGCGGGTGAGGGGCAATAGCGAACAACACGGCTGAGGGGCAATAGCGAACAACACGGGCTTCATTGAGCCTGCGGCACGTACCCCCGGGGGGAGGGGATGAGGAAGAGAGGTGATCTGGGGGGGACGTCCTGTTGCGGTCGACAGGTGCGGAGGTGTCAGCTATAATAATGCCGTGATCACCCGCAGCGGGTTCGGGAGGACGCCATGACAGAGCGGCAAATCAGGAAGGCCATCGCCAAGGTGTTGGCCGGCTTCTCCGCCGAGCTGCGTGGGGTCAGGGTGGTGCTGTTCGGCTCCCGGGCACGTGGCACGGCACGGCCGCGTTCGGACTACGACCTGGGTCTGCTCGGCAGCGGCCGGCTGGATGCCAGGCTGCTGTTCGACATTCGCGATGCGCTGGAACGTCTGCCCACCCTGGCACGATTCGATGTCGTCGACCTGGGACGCTCGGACGAGCAGTTCCGCAGCCGGGTGCTTGAACACGCCGAGGTGATTTTCCATGCCTGAAAAGATGTTGGCCGCCTTCGCGCAGGCCCTGGAGAGGTTCCGGCAGGCGCTGGAAACGGATGCCGAAAGCGATCTCCTGCGGGCCGGTTGCATACAGTACTTCGAGTTCTGCTTCGAACTGGCCTGGAAAAGCATCAAGGTCGTGGCCGGCCGGGCCGGGCAGCTCGACTGCCTCTCTCCCCGGGCGGCACTGAAACAGGCGTTCGCCAATCGGTGGATCGATGAGGAGGAGATCTGGTTGGACATGCTGGAGTCCCGCAACCTGATGGCACACACCTACAGCGCCGAGGCGGCCCTGCAGATCTACCGTCACCTGGCGGGATACCTGCCGGAGATGGAAAGGCTGCTTCAGGTGCTCGAGAAGGAGCTGTTAAAACAGCGCTCCGACATCACCGCCGCGCAGCTTTCGACTCCACCGGCTGCTCCCCACCCGGTCGGCCTGCGGCCGACCACCCTCCCCCACGGGCTTCATTGAGTCCGCGGCACGGACCCCCGGGGGGAGGGAGTGAGGATGGAGCTTGTCTTGCTGCCCCCCACCCGGTCGGCCTGCGGCCGACCACCCTCCCCCACGGGCTTCATTGAGCCTGCGGCACGGACCCCCGGGGGGAGGGAGGAGAGGAAGGTTCTGGGGGTTGGCATGATTGTTGCTTACTTTGCCCAACAGATGAGATCGCACAAGGAAACAAAAGGACTTTTCCCCTTCCGGATGTGTGTGATTTATACCACAGTGTGGTTGATCGCACACATGGCAACTGCATCGGCGGCCCCGGCGAGCGACCCGGAGCACTTCACCAGCGGCGAGTTCAACGGCACCCTTAGCTGGGACAGTATCAGCGCCGTCGAAAGCGGCATCTATCGTTTCGGCGGCTCGGCCGCCTGGTTCGTTCTCGACGGCGTGGCCGTGGGCTACGAGCAGCAGTTCGTGATGCCCCGCGGCGAGCAACTGGAAAGCCGCTCCTGGGGCTTCGTCCGCCTGGTTCCCTTCCGCGACTGGCCGCTGGCGCCCTTCCTGGCCCTGCGCCTCGGCTACTACTACCTGCCGGACACCGGCGCCGCCGCCGCCGGGTTCGGCTGTGGCTTTACCGTGTTCCTCAGCAAGCACGTGGCCTTCGAGGCCAGCTTCCGCACCCAGCTGGTGTTCCATCCCCAGACGGAGATGGAACACCAGCAAGAGGTCGATACCCACTTCGCCCTGTACTTCTGAACCCGGCCGACGGGTGCGGTAACTACCCGATTTTTCGCAAAAGAGTCGGGGGGCTGCACCCCAACGTCGCAAAAAGCAACGATGGGGTTTCATGATGAACACTTCAACCCCGCAGTTGCTCATGCAACTTCAGGGTGCAGAAACCCCGGTGCAGGTCTAAAGTCGGTCCGGCAACTGCCGATGTCGAGGATCGGCGGCGGCGGCGGCGGTGATGGTGACGCACCCTGACGAATCTTCCGGACCGGCGGAGGGTTACATGGCTCGAAGCGATCCTGCATTGATGGAAGCGGTGTTCATCTGGGCCCCCGTGCCGCGCTGCGGCACCGGGCTGCTGCAGCGGCTGGTGACCTCCTCGCGCCAGGTGCTGGTATTCGGCGAGGACGCCTTCCTGGTCCAGGTGCTGCCGCGCTCCCTGCTGGCCCGGCACGATGCCCGCGCCGAGACCGAGCAGGCCGCCGCCGAGCTGGCCTCGGGAAACCTGCACGGCTGGTTCCCCGCCGCCCTGCCCTCTTTCCAGCACTACTCGTCCGCCCTGGCGACGTCCTTTCACGCCGTCTGCGCGGCCTACCAGGCCGCCGCCGAAAAGGCCGGCTTCGGCCGCTGGGGAAGCAAGTTTCCCGCCTTCTCGGCCCGGGAGTACGCGCTCATCCAGTCGCTGCTGCCGCGCTCGCGCCACCTGTTCGTCTACCGCCACCTGGTCGACGCCCTGGCCTCCATAAAGGCCCGCAAGTGGCTAAAGACCCCCTCCGACCTGGAACGCTTCTGCCGCGACTGGGTGTCGCGGGTCGGCGACGCCCTGGAGATGGCCCGCTCCGGAGAACATCCCCGCCTGCTGGCCGTGCGTTACGAGTGGCTGTGCTCACACCAGCAGCGGGAAGCCGAGGCCATAAGGGAGTTTCTCGGCCTGGAGAGGCTCGACCTGGAGGTGTTCGCTCACCGGGTCAACACTTTCAAGGGAGACGAGGCCCGCGGATTCTCCCGCCGGCAGTACATCCGGCCCGAGCCGCTCACCACCGGGGAACTGGCCCGGGTGCGGCAGCTGGCCGGGCCGCTTCTCGAGAAACTGGGCTACCTGAAAGACGACGACCGCAAGCAGGCCCCGGCGGCCTGAACCGGCGGCCTCCTTGCCACATCCCTGCCGGCGTCATCGAGAGACTGCCGCCCTGACCAACCGGTCACCTGTCGGACCGCTGATGCCTGCTCATCCAGGCAGACACCAGCCGGCCCTTGGCGGCATCGCTGCCGGCGAACAACGCCCGCGCCCGCCGGGCCAGCGACAGGGCCCGCCCACGGTCCCCGCCGCCTCCCCACAAGGCCCGGGCCAGGGCGAACATGGTCTCGGCCCGCAACTTTTCCGGCACCCGGCCCTGCCGGCGAATGGCCAGGGCCCGCTCCAGCAAGGCCACGGAACGCGCGTGAACGCCGGCCGCCAGCAGGCACCCGCCCTCGCCGTCCAGGCAATAGGCCAACAGGGGATGGTCTTCGCCCAGCGACTTTCTGAAAATCCCTGCCGCTCGCCGGAAATACTCCAGGCTATCGGTGCACCTGCCCTGCTTCTTCATCAACATGGCCAGATTGGTGTAAGCGATACCCACCTTGGGGTGATCAGCCCCCAGTCGCTGGCGGTAGATGGCCAGTGCCCGCTTGATGTACTCCAGGGCCTTGTCGACCTCGCCCTGGCTGGACAGGACATCGGCCAGGTTGTTGTAGATGATCGCCACCCGGGGGTGGGTGGGCCCCAGAGTCCGCCGCCAGATCTGCAGCGCTTTCTCGAGTGTTTTCCTGGCCGCCCGGTAATCTTTCATCTCCACCAGGGCATTGCCGGCCAGGTTGAGCGTATGGGCCACCTCGGGGTGGTCCTCCCCCATGGCCCCGGCCAGCAGTTCCCTGGCCTTCTGGAAGTTGCCCAGGGCCCTGCTCTTCTCGCCGCTGCGCAACAACAACAGGCCGGTGTCGCACAAGAACCGGGCCCGCAGCAGAACATCGTCGCCGGCCAGCGTAATCAGGGCATCGACGACGGGCATGGCCAGCAAACCCTGGGCCGGCTTCACCTTCAGGTTGCTCTCCACGTACAGCAGCTGCAGCGCCGCCCGGGCCAACACCTCGCTGACACCGCTGGCGGCGGCCTCCGTACAGGCCTGCCGGAGACTCTCCTGCGCGGCCTCGATCTTGCCGTCCCGGGCACTGAGCCAGCCGTACAGTTGCAGGGCCCGCGATAGCAACGGCCGGTATCCCAGGTGCCGGGCCGCGTCCACGGCCTCCCGGGCCAGGACGGTCCCCTGGTGGTAGCGGCCGGTTCGCAGCCTCGCCTCGGCGTCATCGAGCCGGGCCTGGATCCTCTCCACCTCCACCCGGGCTTGCCCGGGAGGCGGCGCCACCGGCGAGGCCAGCCGCCTGTCATCTGCACACTCCTGTATGCGGGGCAGGCTGGCCGCCGCCTGTACCGCCTGGTCGACGACTTGCTTGTCCGAACTGCCGGCAAACAGGCTGGTCAACGCCCGTAATTGTCCCAGGTGTCGTTGCAGGCAGGCCCGGCGGCGGTCGAAGATCTCCGCCGGCCTTTCGTAGGCGGCGACACAGGCCTGGCTGGCCGCCTCCTGCCAATGGCGGGCATAGCGGTCCAGGACGGCGGCGGTCAAACGATAGCTGTCGTCTGCTGCCGGTGCACCGCTGGCCCGGAAGGCCCGCTGTACCCGTCCCTTCACCCGTTCATCCCATACTCCCTGCAGCTGCCGCTCCACCCCCTGGCAAGGCAAGTCAGGCCGGCCGCTCCAGACGAACAGGCCAACGCCCAGCAGCAACAACAGGGCGGCTGCCAGCAGGGGCCGCCGATAGCCGACGAGCCGGGGACGTTCGTGCAGTTGCTGCAGCAACTCCGACAACGAGGGGTAACGTTGCCGCGGGTCGGCGGCCAGCCCCCGGAGCAGGGCGGCGTGAATGCGCGCCGGCACCTTGCTGTCGGCCGGCGGCTGGCATACCTTCCCGGCCAGGATGTTGTCTCGCAGCTCACGGTGCGATTTTCCCGAAAAGGGTCGGCAGCCGTACAGGGCCTCGAACAGGGTGACGCAGAAGGAAAACTGGTCACTCCTGGCGTCAACCGGTTCGCCCCGGTACTGCTCCGGAGCGATGTAACCCGGAGTACCCATGAGGACCCCTTCCACGGTAAGCGGCTCGACGCTGTTCACCGGGGGAAACGGCGAAGAGTCGTCGGACAAGGGAACCGGAAGCGGGGAAACCTCTTCCAGAGAGGCCCGGGCCAGGCCGAAGTCCAGCACCCAGGCACGTTCATCGGTGGAGACGATGATGTTCTCCGGCTTGAAATCACGGTGGATGATGCCCGCGCCATGTGCCGCAGCCAGTCCCTGCCCGGCCTGCAGCATCACCGACATTATCCGCCGCCAGGAGGGATGCTGCTGCTTGAGCCATCTGCGCAAGGACACCCCCGCGGCGAACTCCATGGCGATGAAGATGCTGTCGCCGTAGATGCCGGCGTCATAGACGGTGATGACATTCGGATGGGAGAGCCGGGCCAGGACATGCGCCTCGCGCTGCAGCCTTTCGCGTGCCCGGCTCAGGTTTCCCCGGCGCACGGCCAGGAGCTTGAGCGCCACCTTCCGCTCCAGATCGGGATCGAAGGCATGGTAGACCGCTCCCATTCCCCCCTGCCCGATCTTGCGCTGGACCACGTAGCGCCCCACCAGGGTGCCCGGAGGCAGGTCCTGGTGGCGTTGCCTGACCGGGGGGGGGACATCGTGGAGGGTCTCGATCTCGGTCTCCCGGCTGTCCTCCATGAGCCGCCGCAGGGCCTGCTCGTCCGTCAGCGACAGTCGCCTGCCGGCCGACTCTTCCTTGCCGTCTCCGTCCCTGGCCATGGCCTCGTTATCCCGCCTCCGCGCCGGGCGCCGGCCTGCCGGTGACCGGCAACCGGCTGAATGAATAGTATAGCAAAAAAACGCCCCCATCTCATGGCCGGCCTCGCCGGGCCGACGATCGTTGCCAAGGCGCCGGTGACAACCATAGAATGACGGACATGGAGTACCTCGAGGTACTGGCACGAAACCTGGGCGATGAGCATCGTCGCCAGTTGGCCGAGCGGCCGGCCCTGGCGGAGATGTTGCCCGACATGCTGGCCCGGGCGGAATCGCGTTGGCCCGGCATCGCGGTGGAACGCGGCGCCTTCATCGCCCACCTGGCCGGTTCGCTGCGCAGTGATCTTTCCCTGGAACAGGCCCTGCAGCGGCTGCGCATCGAGGAGCTGTACCTGAGCTTCGCCTGCGCCCGGGGCGACGAGCAGGCCATCGCCATCTTCTTGTCCGAGTTCCTGCGCCCGGCGGCAACCAGCCTGCTCAACCTGAAGCTGCGGGAAAACGAACGGGAAGAGATCCTGCAACTGGTCCAGTACCGCTTGCTGGTATCCGAGGAATCGCGCCCGGCGCGTATCCTGTCCTTCGCTGCCTGGGCTCCCCTGAAAAGCTGGTTGCGGGCGACCATCCTCAACCTGGCGCTTAACCAGATCCGCGACCGGAAACGCGATCTTCTTTTCGAAGCTTCGGAATACGTGGAAGTACCCGCCACCACCGGCAACCTGGAGCTGGAGCACTTCAAGCAGCTCTACCAGGATGAATTCAAGCAGTGCTTCCGCCAGGCGGTGTTGAAACTGGAACCACACCAGAGAAACCTGCTGCGCCTGCACTACCTGGCGGGAATGAGCATCGATCGCCTGGCCGGCATCTACAACATCCACCGGGCCACGGCGGCCCGCCGCCTGCAGAGGATCCGTCAGATCCTGGTGGAAGACACCCGCGACATCATGAGCGCCAGGCTGGGGCTGTCCGGACCGCGGTTGGAAAGCATCCTGGAAATAGCGCTCAGTCGCCTCGACGTCAGTATCCACGACATGCTGGCCACGGTGGAGTGGAAGGAAGGGGTCTGAACAGCGCTACCGGGCCTGGAGGGACTCGTCCCGCCGGCGCAAGTACTCCGTCCGGTAGCGGTGCAGGCGTTCCTGCAGCGAATCACCATCGCCCAGCCGCCGCAGCAACAGTTCGGCCATCGCCAGCAGGACGTCGATATCCCGGCGACCTTCCCTCCCCGCGACGTACAAACCCACCAGCTCCACGGCCACTTCCGCCACCAGCCATTCATCATGGGCCCGGGCGGCCGCGGCCAGGGCGCGTTCCAGGTAGGGTGCCGCCTGTTGCCGATCGCCGCCGGCCAGCAAATACCTGGCCAGCATGAACAGGACGCGGCTCTGCAACTCGTCGCTGTCCAGCCCGGGGAGTTGTTCCTCCACCACCAGGGCCAGCTGGCGCGCCGGATCGTAAAAACCCAGCTGCGCCAGGGCCACGGCCAGGTGCGCGGGCACCAGCAGCGACAACATGAAGCGGGTCGACACCATCCAGTCCGGGTACTCGATCCGCCACAACGACTCCACCGAGCGACAGCCGGCGATTGCCGGCAGCTTCTCGACCGCGCCCGGCAAACGGGCGGACAAGTCATCATCGGCGTGCCCGGCCACGACGCTGGCCAGGGCCCGCAGCTGCCAGAGCCGCCAGTCCAGGCAACGGTACCTCAGCCACTGGGTGTAGAGTGACTGGGCGCCGCGTTCCTGGGTGGCCCGGCAAGCCAGCAGGCGTTGCTCGGCAAGTTTCCTGCTGCCGTCCCGTAGCACGCCCACGGCTCGGCGTAACGCCTCCGGCAGCCCGGGCCCGGTGCGGTCCCGGTAGTTGCTCCCTACCTCGCCCCCGAACCGGGACAGCTCCGGCACCAGGTTCGTCTCCAGTTCGCAAGGCCGGGGTCTCCGAGTAACAACCTGCCGCGTAACCACGACGGCAAGGGCGGCCAGTATCAGGATTGCCGGCCAAAGCACCTTCCAGGTACGACCCGGCTGCAGGGCGGCAATCAACTCCTGCATCGAGGGGAAGCGACGTTCCGGATCCTCGGCCATTCCCCGGCGCAGCACCCGCCGGATCCTGCCGGAACGGGGCCGGCGGCCCGTAAAGGCCCGCCACGGGCGCAGTGGGCGCCTTTCGGCCTGCCTGGGCCGGGAAGAAGGCTGCGAGAAGAGGGCCTGGTGCAGCACGGCGCAGAAACTGTACTGGTCGCTGCGGGCGTCTATCACTTTCCCCGCCGCCTGCTCCGGAGCCATGTAAGCCGGGGTACCGGAGTGCCTGCGCAAGGCCTCCGGCCCAAAAGACAGGGCCAACCCGAAATCCGTCACCCGGACCCTGCCATCATCGCCCACCATCACGTTGGCGGGCTTGAAGTCACGGTGGACCAGTCCCGAGCGGTGCGCGGCTGCCAGGCCGTGGGCCGCCTGGATGAACTTCTCCAACACCCGGCGCGGCTCGGGCCTTTCTTTCTCCAGCCAGCGATCCAGAGTCCGTCCCCGCACGTACTCCATGACCAGGTATGGTGCGCGGCCGAACCAGCCCAGGTCGTAGACGGCCACCACGTTGGGGTGGGCCACCGCCGACGCCGCCCGCGCCTCCCGTACCAGTCGTTCCGCCCCCTGCTCGGACACCAGGCCGGGGCGAATGAACTTGATGGCCACCAGCCGCTCCAGGTGGGGGTCAAAAGCACTGTAGACCACTCCCATGGTGCCGGCCCCCAACATGTCCAGGACCACGTAGCGACCCAGCCGGTCTCCGCGCAACAGCAGCACGTCCTCGTCCGGGTGCCGCTGCCCGGCACCACCATGTTCCCCTCTCTCGGAGCGGGCCAGGGCCACCAGCAGACGCTGCAGCTGCGGACTGGAATCGACTTCGCGTTCCAGCTCAGCCGCCTCGCCGGCAGAAAGTTCCCCGCGCAGGAACATCAGCAGTCTGTCAACGTCGTGCTCGGCCACCCTTCACCGACCTCCCGCGAATCAGGACAACGAGCCATAAAATAGCACGAACGAGCACCGGTGATCACGAAATGGACCATCCAGCCGGGCAACGTCCCCGGCACAGCGACGGTCGGTGAAGTCGTGCGACATGTGGCCGCGGGCGGGTATTCAGAAACAGGAGGCGCCCATGCAGCGGAACAGATGCCTGCTGGCAACCAAACACCCCCCCTGTTACCTCGACGATCTGGCCCGGCAGCTGGCCAGCAAGGGAAGCGAGACCTTCCTGCAACTGCACCGCAACCCCTTCCTGCTGGTTCGTTCCTACCCGGCGCGCCCCGGCGCGCAATCGGCCCTCTCCACCGTCGAGACCAGCCTGGAGTCAGCCCTGCTGCATGGCGCGGGACTGGCCACCGCCATCACCGGCGCCAGCGATTTCCCACCGCTGTGCAGCGCCGTGGAACTGGTGAAGAGAAACCCCTCGACACCCACTTCCAAGATCACCCTGGGCCGCTCCCGCTCCTGCGACGTCGTCATCGACACCCCGGGAGTGTCCCGGCTGCACCTGGTGTTCGCCCTGGACGGCGCGGGTCGCAACTACGTCGCGGACTGGAACTCCACCAACGGAACCTACCTCAACCGCAGGCGGCTCAAGACCAGGGAGGCCACCCCCATCAGTTCGGGCGACCGGCTGGTCATCCACCGCCACCACTTCGAGTTTCTCGAGGCCGGCGCCCTGGCGCGCCTGCTGGTGTCCCTGTTCGGGTTGAGTCTCTTCTGAGAGGTCCAGCGTATGCCCAGGGAGGGGCGGTGAAACCTGATGGTTTCACGTATAATAGCTTGATATATTATGATAATTACGAATTTTCCGATGTTCTTCCGGAAAACCACACTCGCCTCTAGCCGCCAGTGAAACCGTACGGTTTCACATGGACTCCCGAACCACGCCCATGTTTCGTCAACTCCGGCGTTTTTCCGGCAACATGCCGGATCACCGCTATTTTGGTTCGCATCTTGCTTCGAAAAGATCGTTGGAGGAGCGAACCATGAAAAACCTGCTGATGCCCTTTGCTTGCGTGCTGGTGTTGCTGGCACTGTCTCCCGTTGGTTGTCGCGCCCTGTCCACGGGCCAGGACAACCTCGACAACGACGGCCTGGAACCCTGGACCGACGAGCAAGGCACGGAAGACACCACCACCGACCAGGACGACGACGACAACGACGAGTCGGTGACAGGCCAGGAGGTCTGTGACGGCCGCGACAACGACGGCGACGGGGAGATCGACGAGGGCACGGACGGGGAGATCTGCGAGACCGAGGAAGGCGAGCAGGGCCTGCTGGCCTGCATCGGCGGCATCCCCCGCTGCCGGGTGTGCGAGCCGGGCAGCGTCAGGCGAGGCGAGTGCGGCTGCGGCATCGAGCGCACCGACGTCTGCGGCGAGGACGGGGTGTGGCGGCGGGGCAACTGCGACATCTGCGACGAGACTCCCGAGGTGCCCTGCGGCTTTTGCGGCACCCTGGGCCCGGACGGCAACTGCCTCAATCCCGGCGAGTGCCAGCCGGGCGACATCATGTACCGCCGCTGCGATTCCTGCCCGCAGAGCAGCGGCTGCGGCTCCTCCACCTGCGTGGGCGAGGAGTGGACCTGCACCGACGAGTGCACCTGGGAAAAGACCGGCGACTGCGAGATCAGGCCCAGCGAGTGCGAGCGGGACGCCAAGCTGATCGTTCCCTGCGGCCAATGCGGCCTGCAGGTGTACGAGTGCGACGGCTGCTTCTGGAACCGGGGCAACTGCCGCGAGCAGGGCCAGTGCTTCCCCGGCACCTCCCGCTCCATCCCCTGCTTCCAGAAGGGCTGCCGGGAGGGCTGGGGCGCCACCCAGTGGTGCGACGGCAACTGCCAGTGGCAGCAATCGGAGTGCAGCGGCTGCAATCCCGGCGTCCACGTGGAGAAGGTCGACTGCGTCTACCGCCACCCCCGCTGCGGGCAGCGCGACCTGCAATACGAGTGCGTCATCACCCAGGAAGGTACGGACTGCCTGCCCGGGGTGGGCAGCAAGATAAACTTCGTCTACCTCAGCGACTGCCCGCCCATCGAGTGCTACCCCGGCCAGGTACAGACGCAGACCTGCACCCTCGACAGCGGCGAGGGCGGCGTCTCCACCCGCCAGTGCGGCAACGACTGCACCTGGCCGGAAGGCTGGTCGCCCTGCACCGCCACCACCTCCAGCTGCGTGCCCGGCACCCAGGAGGTGGAACACACCCCCTGCGGTTGCGGCATCAGCTACACCACCACCCGCACCTGCCGCGATGACGGCATGGGCTGGGATGTCGAGGTGACCGGCCGGGAGGACTGCCCGGAATGCCAGGAAGGCGATTCCTACCAGCAGTCGTGCCAGGCCGACGGCCGCTGCGGCAGCCGCACCACCTCCTGCGACGACACCTGCCACTGGCAGGAGGGCGAGTGCGTGCCCCGGGCCGGCTCCTGCGTAGACGGCAGCACCGAGACCCGTCCCTGCACCTCCATGTGCGGGGCCGGGCACGGCACCTACACCTGCATCGGCTGCAACTGGTACCTGACCGGCACCTGCCAGCCGGACGGCGAGGTGGAGTGCACCCCGGGCGAGAGCCGCACCGTGCAGTGCAACCCCGAGGGCTGCCCGCAGCGCACCGACGCCTGCAGCGACTCCTGCCGCTGGGTCGAGGGCAGTTGCCCGCCCTGCGGCTGAGACGGGAGAGAGATAAATGAACCGGGCGCGCAAAATCTCCCACCCGGGACTTGCGGATTTCCCAGATCGGCCAGCAAGATCAAGGAGATGCAAGAAAATGGCCGCAGTCGTAGTGCAACTACGTCGAGGACCATTTTCGCAGCAGCGACGCGGAGATTGCGGCCGAGGTGGGAAATCCGGGGCGCGCCGACTGCCGTTGCTGCTGATCAGCTCCCTGTTGATCGGCGCCTGCACCAACGCCGACCTCTACCTCGACCTGGAACCCGAGGCCAGCGTCATGCGCGTGGCCATCAAGGCCAAGGTCTGCGCCCCGGAACCAATCGTGGAGCAGGTACCCTACAAGATACTGTTCGTCATCGACACCTCCCTGTCCAACCGCTGGAACGACCCCGAGGAACGCCGGGTGGACGCCTTCGTGGAGGCCGTGGAACAGCACGTGGCCAAGGGACAGGTCTTTTTCGGAGTCGTCACCTTCAACGACTACGCCCACCGCCCCACCCTGGTGTTCACCGACAACAAGCAGATCCTGCTCACCGCGGCCGATACCCTGACCGGCGAGTTCGCCGGCGGCGGCACCAACTACGAGGACGCCATCCACGAGATGTACCAGTTCATCGTCGACGACCTGGACTCCCTGGCCAGTCCCCAGGAGGCCCGGCGCACCCATTACCTGGTCTACTGGCTCAGCGACGGCCTCCCCACCTTCGGCACCACCGACCGGCCTACACTGGTGGCAAACGTCGAGGCGGTGGCGGAGTACTTCCAGCCCAAGGTGGCCGAGTTCCGGCTCAACACCCTGTACCTGGAAAGCTCCGGGGAGTGGGAGAGCGAGGACGAGATCCTCTACGCCCGCCTGCTGCTGCAGGAGATGGCCGAGGCCGGCGGCGGGCAATTCACCAACATCTCCAGCGGCCAGGAGTTCAGCTTCGCCATCGATCCCACTCCCCAGGTACGTTCCTTCCGTTTCTCCAAGGCGGTGGCCAGCAACATCCACGCCCAGTTCGGCCCGCGCCACGCCCTTCCCGACTCCGACGGCGACGGCCTGCTCGACGAGGAAGAGATCGTCCTGGGCCTGGATCCCACCCTGGCCGACAGCGACGGTGACTTCTACCGCGACGGCATCGAGTTCAAGTCCGGCTGGCTCGCTCCCGGCCAGCCCGATCCCGGCTGCGCCACCGACGACCTGGACAGCGACGGTGACGGCCTGCGGGACTGCGAGGAGAGGGTCATCGGCAGCGATCCCTACGATCCCGACAGCGACGACGACTTCCTGCTCGACGGCATCGAGTTTCTGCTGGACGGAACGCCGCTGTCGGACGAGCCCACCAGCGATTCCGACCTGGACGGGCTGCCCGACGCGGCCGAGGTGATCGCCCACCTGGATCCCCGCCAGGACACCGACGAAGACGACCAGCAACTGTGGGCCTACCGCTACGAGCTGCTCGGCGACGAGGTGGACGCGGACGGCGGCCGCCACTGCTACCGGCTCCAGGTGGACAACATCGCCGTCTACCAGACCCTGGAGACACCGCTGCATCCCCGCGGCTGGCAACTGCTGGACCTGGTGGTGGCCTTCGAGACCGAGGACGGGCAGGACCTGGTGCAGTTCTACCGGGCCCGCGGCAAGGTAGGCTTTCTCTTCCCCGGAGAGGTGCATCCTCCCTCGGCTCTCATCGAGTTCACTCCCGCCGACTTCCAGCTGCTCGAGGCCAGCTGTCCCTCGGGCGGGCCCGGCTGTCACCTGCCGCCCCAGCAGAACTGCGGCGACGGCCTGCTCGACCCCGGCGAGGAGTGCGACGCGGCCAGCCTGGGAGGCGCCAGCTGCGAGTCGCTGGGATACCTGGCCGGGAAGCTGGCCTGCGACCAGACCTGCCGCCTCGACACCAGCGGCTGCATCTCCTACCAGGCCGGCAGCTGCGGCAACGGCGTGCGCGAGGGAGAAGAGGAATGCGACGGCGACGACCTGGGCGGCCTGGGCTGCGCCTCTCTGGGGTTGCTGGGCGAGGGGCTGGCCTGCGACGACGACTGCCGGCTGGACGACAGCTCCTGCCGGCCGGCAACGGCCGACTGCCCGGAGTGCTTTCCCGCCGGCCCCCGCGGGTCGATAGCCTGCGCCAGCAGCGGAGCTTCTCCGGCCGCATCCGTACTGCCGTGCCTGCTGCCGCTGTTGTTCATTGCCGGAAGGCGCCGGAAGAAAACTCCTACTGCCGGCTGGCGGCGATGATCCGGCGTACCTGCTCGGCATCGCCGGTATCGGGAGCCAGGCGCAGGTAGGTCTCGTACTCTATGGCGGACAGTCCCTTGCTGCCGAGCGCGGCGTAGATGGCCCCCAGCGCCCGGTGAGGATGGGGAAAACCCGGATCCAGCCGGGTGGCCTGCTTGTACTCCAGCACGGCCTCCTCGAACTTGCCCTGGTAGGCCAGGCGGTTGCCCAGGGCATAGTGTTCCACGGCGCTGCGGCGGCCCTTGTAGGCCGACGGTGCCGGCCCTTCGACCAGGTGCGCCTGGGAACAGCGGCCCAGGGGAAAGGCCGCTGCCGCGACGTCCTCGGAACCGGCCAGCAGCCACCACACCACCACCACCAGCACGATCACCCCCAGGCCCAACCCGCCGGCCACGAAGGGATTGGACAGGCTGCGGGCCAGGGCCGTCTTGCGGGCGGTGCGCCCGGCGACCTTGCTCTCCTGCCGGCGGGCGGCCACCTCGCGGCTGGCACGCCGGGCCCAGTGATCATCCTTCCCGGCAGCGGGCTGGGGCCGGCTGGGCTCGTCCTCGATGGGCTCGACCTCGGAGTCATCCACCATGAGGATGTCGGCATCGGAGACCTCCACTGTGGCGGTGTCCGCGACCACCGCCGGAGCACCCTGGGCTGCCGGCTGCTCGGCCTCCTCCGGCTCGGCTTCGCCCGGGGACTGCTGCTCCGCGTCCCCGGTCCCCGGAGCTATGAAATCGGGCATGTTCTCCGGGTTGAATCCCGATTCCGCCCAGCGCGCCGCCGCCGCGGCCCAGTCGTCTTCGGATGCCTCCTCGGGGAGGCTGCCGGAGTCCTCGCTCAGGTCGAGTTGGGCAGCCTCGGCACCGGCCGACCCGTCCCCGGCCGGTTCGTCTTCACCCAGGTCTTGCTCCCCGGCATCTTCCTGCGGCCACTGGTCGACGTCCGCCTCGCTGGATTCCTCCCCGGCGGGAGCCGGAGCTTCTTCCGCCGCGAACGACTCCGGTTGTCGCTCGCCCGGATCCATTTGCGCATCATCGAGCGGCTCCGCCGCGGCGCCCTCCATGCTGACATCGTCGAACAGCGACATCATCTCTGCGGACGGCCCCGGTGGTTGTTCGCCCTCCAGCTCGCCGGCGGCACCGGCCTCCCCCGCGGACGACAAGTCCTCCGCGGGGGCTTCGCCATCGTCAGCACCGGCATCCTCCAGCCCGGGCCGGGCGTCGGCATCGTCTTCGAGATCCAGGTACAGGTCGGCCTGGCGTTCCTGCCAGGGCTGTTGCAGGTCCGCAACCGGCTCGTCCGGGGATTCTTCCTCCGGCTCCCGCGCCGCCGGCCCGGTCTCTCCCACCTGCACGTCCCACTGCCGTTCGTCTTCCGCAGGTTCGTCCTCCCGCCCCGGCCCGAACACCTCCTCGGCGAAGCCTCCCCCGGCGGCGTCCGGCAGCTGCTCCTTGCCCAGGTCGGCGGCGGTCACCGTCTCCTCGCTGGACAGCTCGCCGTCGAGCCCCTCTTCCGGAACCGGTTCCTCCCCGGGCTCCGGGGGCGCCTGCCAGACATCGGTCTCCTGGCGGGCGGCCAGCTCGTCGTCGGCAAGGCCCTCCCCGGCGGGTTGCCAGGCCTGCGTGTCTTCCTGCTGCTCGAGCTGGCTCTCGTCGGGGGCCTGCCAGGGATCGGAATCCGCGCCCTCCCCGGCCGGCTGCTCTCCCGTCTGCTCGCGCAGTTGCTCGAGTTCCGGCAAGTCGATGCGAGACGCGGACGGCCACAGGTCGGTGGTTTTCTCCTCCCCGGGCTCGGGCTCCGCTGCGGGCCCGGGTTCCTGCCCATCCGGCCACCCGGACGAGTCTTCCGGGGCATCCCGGGCGACCTGCCGCTCGAGCAGGGACTCCATCTCCTCGAGATCCTCCTGCCCGTCCGGCTCTTCCTGCCAGTCCAGTTCTTCCCCGGCAGCGGCCGGCTCCGCCGCCGGGCCGGGAAGTTCGACTTCCTGCAGCAGCTCCAGCTCAACGTTACAGTGGGGGCAGAGCGCCTCCCCCCCCGCCTGCAGGTACTTGCGGTCTACCTTGTACTGTCGCTGGCAGGCTCCGCAGCGGGCATCGATCTCGTCGGGAACGGAGGCCGGAGGAGCGGGGGCTCGTGGCTGGGGACGCCGGGGATCGGGCTTGGTGGCCTCCCAGAAGTGATCGTCGGCCGGGGCCGGACTCGTCTCCGCGGACTTGTCGAAATCCAGTTCCACCAGGCAATGGGGACACTTGGCCCGGCCACCCATGGCCACGAAGTCGTCGCTGATCTCGTAAACCCTTCCGCACCTGCCGCAACGACCTTCCATGGACCGGCTCCCGCCTCAGCTAGAAATCGAAATCGTCATCGTCTACGGACTCTTCATCTTTCTTGTCTTCCGGCTCGGCCGGGTCCGGCAGCTTCTCCTCGTCTCCGCCCTGGTCCTTCTCCTCGTCCTTCCAGAAGTCGTCTCCGCCGCCATCGTCGCTGGATTGCTCCTGTTGCCAGTTGGCCTCGTCCTCGTCCTGGTAACCACCGGCCCGGTTGGCCTTCTCGCGCTTCTCCATCTCCAGGCGCTTCTTGCGCACGTCCTTGGTGGATTCCCACGGCAACATGTCCTTGGCGCTGGAAGCCTTCTCCGGAAACAGCTCCTTTTTCTCGTTGCTCTTGGCCTTCTTGAGGACTTCCCAGGTGTAGAGGTTCTTGACGAACTGCTCCACCTGCTGCTCCACCTGCTGGCGGGGACCCTCGGGAACGATGAGAAAATACTCGCGGAACGGCTCCTGGCGCTTCTTCAGGGCGGCGATCTCGGCATCGGACAGTCCGGGCCCGCTGTCGCGGCCGTCGTCCTCGAAATCCAGGCCCTCGTGGGAGCGATACTCGAACCCCACCCGGATGTCGCGGTCATAGCCGTCGGCGACGAAGGCCGCCCCTTCCCTTTTCAACTTCATGTTGGCCACGAACTTGATGCCGTAGGGCGCCATCATCTTGCCGATCAACTCCTCCGCCTCGGCCTCGCTCAGGTAGGAGGGATCCGCCTTCTCGCCCCGCCGCTGGGGGGTGTAGTAGCAGCCCGCCACCGTGACCGCCGCGACCAGCCATGCCACAGCTCTGCAACTCATCAATACCTCCGGGTGACACCGGTTCGTCCAACAAAGACTTTTATAGGGTCGATAACCAGAAAATGTCAACGATGCTGTTGAATAGACTGGAGTTTAGCCGCTTGACAAGCTCCCATCGATGTGCTTTACATCCGCCCGGATTTTGTTCTTTGGAGAGGACGAGGCATGGAAATCAATCTCGCGGTGGTTTTTGCCTTCCTGGTGGTCAGCGGGCTGGCCCTGTTCGTTTTCCTGCTGGTCGGTCGACTGATACGCCCCCAGAAATTCGATCCGGTCAAGGCCAGCACCTACGAGTGCGGCGAGCGGCCCTTTGGCCAGGCCTGGTTTTCCTTCAACAACCGTTTCTATGTCATCGCCCTGGTGTTCATCGTCTTCGACGTCGAGGTGGTGCTGACGGTTCCGGCCGTCGTCGTCTTCCGCCGGCTGCTCGAACAGGGGCTGGGCTGGCTGGCCTTCCTGGAGATAGTGGTCTTCCTGGGCATCCTGCTGGTGGCGCTGATCTACGCCTGGTCCCGGGGAGACCTGAGCTGGGTCAAGGCGCTCCAGGCCCCCACCTGCGCGCCGGTTGAAGTCGGCGACAAGGAGAGGCAATCATGACGCACATCGAACGGGGTCCCGAGGGCGGCTACGCGGTGGGGCCGCTCGATCGCCTCTTCAACCTGGCCCGCAAGCATTCGCTGTGGTACCTGCTGTTCGGCACCGCCTGCTGCGCCATCGAACTGATGCAGACCGGCGGCCCCCGGGCCGACGCCGACCGCTTCGGAATGATGTTCCGCTCCACCCCGCGCCAGGCCGACGTACTCATACTGGCCGGCACCATCACCTACAAGATGGCCAGCCGCATCCGCCTGCTCTACGACCAAATGTCCGAGCCCAAGTACGTCATCGCCATGGGTTCCTGCGCCAGCACCGGCGGGCTGTTCCAGAAAAGCTACAGCGTGGTCAACGGCGGCGACCTGTTCCTGCCCGTCGACGTCTACATTCCCGGTTGCCCGCCCCGGCCGGAATCGCTGGTGGAGGGGCTGATGACCGTGCAACGGCTGATCGAGAAGGAACCCTGGCTCAAGAAGGCCTGGGGCAAGCTGCCGGAAAGATCCGATCCCCACCTGCCCAAGGAAAACGTCTGATGGAAGCCGTCGAGATCAAGAACCTGCTGCAGCAGCAGCTGGGCGTGGACATCGAGTGGTGCAGCGACGAAAACGGCGTCGGCGATCCCTTCGCGGTGGTGCCGGCGGAGAAGTGGCTCGAGGCCTGCCGCCTGGCGCGCGGCCACGAGCAGTTGCAGTTCGACTACCTGCGGGCCCTGACCGGCACCGACCGGCCCGAGCAAGAGGTCATCGAGGTGGTGGCCCACCTGTTTTCCTACCGCCTGCGCCACCCCTTCGTGCTCAAGACCAGGGCCCAGCGGACCCAGCCGGTGCTGGACAGCATCTCCGCCGTGTGGCCGGCGGCCGAGTGGTACGAGCGGGAGATCTTCGACCTGCTGGGAGTCGATTTCCGCGGGCACCGGGACCTGCGCCGCATCATGATGCCGGACGACTGGCCGGGGCATCCCCTGCGCAAGGATTACCAGCAGCCGGATGACTACCACGGCATACCCACCAGCCGGCCCCGGGCCGAGGAACAGGCCAATGACTGAACTGGTACGGATAGCGGAGAACCGCCAGGAACTGGTGCTGAACATGGGCCCGCACCACCCCTCCACCCACGGGGTGCTGCGCTTCCTGGTACACACCGACGGCGAGGTGATGAGCCGGGCGGTGCCCGAGGTCGGCTACCTGCACCGGGGCCTGGAGAAGATGGCCGAGAGCGTCAACTGGGCCGGCTACATGCCCTTCACCGACCGGGTGAACTACCTGGAGGCCATGTTCACCAACCAGGTCTACGCCATGGCGGTGGAACGGCTGCTGGGGGTGGAGGTGCCCGAGCGGGCCGAGTTCCTGCGGGTGATCGCCTGCGAGCTCAACCGCCTGGCCAACCACTTCATCACCCTGGGCTGCATCACCATGGACCTGGGGGCATTCACGCCCTTCGTCTACCTGCTGCGCGAACGCGAGACCATCAACGATCTCATCGAGTCCCTGTGCGGCAACCGCGTCACTCACAACTACATGCGCATCGGCGGCGTGGCCCACGATGTCGACGACGACTGGCTCCGGCACCTGGAAAAATTCCTGGATCACTTCGAACCGCTGATAGAGGAGTTCCGGGCGCTCATCGTCGGCAACGAGATCCTGGTGCGGCGCATGGCCCCGGTGGCGGTTATCTGCGCCGAGGACGCCGTGGCCTGGGGTCTGGTGGGGCCCAACCTGCGCGCCAGCGGGGTCGACTGGGACGTGCGCCGGGACCTGCCCTACTCGGCCTATCCCCAGGTGGAGTTCTCGGTGCCGCTGGGCCGCGACGGCCAGGGTGACGCCCAGAGTATCGCCGGTGACTGCTACCAGCGCTTCCTGGTGCGAGTGGAAGAAGTACGCCAGAGCTGCCGCATCCTGCGCCAGTGCCTGCAGAAGCTGCCCGCCGGGGACATCAAGGCCAAGGTGCCCAAGCTGATCAAGCCGCCGGCGGCCGAGTGCTACGCGGCGGTGGAGGGTGCCCGCGGCGAGATTGGCTGCTACGTCGTCTCCGACGGCGGGCCCAAGCCCTACCGCGTCAAGTGGCGCACCAGTTCCTTTTCCGCCATGAGCATCATCGAACACATCAGCCCGGGCCTGATGATTGCCGACCTGGTGGCGGTCATCGCCACCCTCGACGTCATCGCCCCGGAAACGGATCGCTGAGCCATGCACAGTATCTACCAAGCCATCGAACAGCTCTCCCTCGGCCCCTGGGGCCGGGACATCCTCTTCGCCCTGGCCGTGCTGGTGGTAGCGGCGGCGGTGTTCATGGTGGCGCTGACCATCGCCGGGGTGCTGGTGTGGGTGGAAAGGCGCGTGGCCGGCCGGGTGCAGAGCCGCATCGGCCCCAACCGGGTGGGTCCCATCGGCATCCTGCAGTGGCTGGCCGACGGCCTGAAGCTGTTCATGAAAGAAGACCTCATCCCCGAGTGCGCCGATCGGCCGCTGTACCGCCTGGCCCCCTACCTGTTGATGGTGGGCGTCTTCGGGGCCTTCGCCGCCGTGCCCTTCGGCCAGGCGCTCATCGCCGCCGATTTGAACGTGGGCATCCTCTACATCCTGGCGGTGACCTCGCTCAGCGCGGTGGGCATCCTCATGTCGGGCTGGGCCTCGAACAACAAGTGGAGCCTGCTGGGCGGCATCCGCTCGGCGGCCCAGATCGTCTCCTACGAGGTGCCGGCGGCGCTGGGCGTGCTGTCGGTGGTGCTGCTGGCCGGCACCCTGCAGATGAACGGCACGGAGATGGCCCCCGGCATCATTCGTTCCCAGGGCGGCTGGCCCTGGCAGTGGTACATCTTCCACAATCCCTTCGCCCTGATGGCCTTCTTCGTCTATTTCACCGCCGCCGTGGCCGAGGGCAACCGCACTCCCTTCGACCTGCCCGAGGCCGAGAGCGAGCTGGTGGCCGGTTTCAACACCGAGTACAGCGGCATGCGCTTCGCCGGCTTCTTCCTGGCCGAGTTCGCCAACGTCTACCTGATGAGCGCCGTGGCCACCACGCTATTCTTCGGCGGCTGGCAGGTGCCCGGGTTGACCCCGGCCGAAATGCAGTCCTCGCCGTGGCTGCAGCTGCTGGGCCTGGCGGTGTTCGTGGCCAAGGCGGGCGTCGGCTGCTTCGTGGTGGTGTGGATCCGCTGGACCTTCCCGCGCCTGCGCGTGGATCAGCTCATGGGCCTGTGCTACCGCTACCTGATCCCCATCGGCTTCGCCTGCCTGCTGGGCAATGCCGCCTACCTGCTGCTGGTGCCGGCCGGTTCGCTGGCCGATAACGTCGTCCACTGGGCCACTGCCGCTTTCGGCCTGCTGGTGCTGGCGCTGTTCTTCTGGCGGGTAGGCTACCACCTGCGCCGCTCCGGCGAGCGGCTGGATCTGGACCTGCTGGCCCGGGGCCGCCGGGGGCCCTTCGAGCCCCGCTGGCAACACCGGGCCTGGGGCGCCCACCGGCGCCAGGCGGCCAAGGAGGCGTGATCATGGGTGCTGTCAGCCGCTATTTCTCGGCCATCGGTCGCACCATCACCACCCTGGGAGACGGCCTGGCGGTGACCTTCTCCTACCTGTTCCGCAAGCCCATCACCATCCAGTATCCCGATCGCCTTCCCCGGCCGTTGAGCCAGACGCTGCCGGAACGCAGTCGCGGCATCCTGGAAGTCGATCTCGACATCTGCACCGGCTGCAGCATGTGCGCCAAGCAGTGCCCCATCGACTGCATCGACATCACCGTGGAAAAGCAGGAGGAGACCAAGCAGCGCTTCATCACCCGCTTCGACATCGACATCGGCAAGTGCATGTTCTGCGGCCTGTGCGCGGAGGCCTGTCCCTCGGGCGCCATCCGCCATTCTCACGAGTTCGAGGGCTCGGTCACCGACGCCCGGCGCCTGGTGCTGCACTTCGCCGACCGGGCCCGTCCCACGGCCAAGCCTCCCAAGAAAGGCGCGGAGGTGAAGACCGCCCCGCGGGGAGCCATCGTGCGGCCGCTGCTGGGACAGCCGGACGAGCCCTACCGGCCCCCGGTGAAGGTGGCCCTGCCGGCCCCGCCGGCAAAGCCCGCCAGCGAACAGCCGGCACCGGCCGCGGGCGAAGGCGCGGCAAAGGAATCCAGCGACAAAAAAGACGACGGAGGGTCCAAGTGAAACTATCACTGGCCGATCTGCTCTTTTACGCCGTCGCCGTGGCCACCCTGGCCACGGCGGCCTACGCGGTGTTCACCCGCAACATCGTCAGGGCGGTGTTTTCCCTGCTGGGTACCTTCTTCGGCATGGCCATCCTCTACGGCATGCTCTCGGCGGACTTCGTGGCCGTGGTACAGGTGCTGGTCTACGTGGGCGGCATCCTGGTGTTGCTGCTGTTCGCGGTCATGCTGACGGCCAACATCGAGTCGGCCCGGTTGTCCAGCCCCGCCGCCGGCTGGAGCTGGGGGCTGCTGGCGGCCGTGGCCACGGGCATCATCCTGCTGCCGCTGGCGCTGGAGGCACCCTGGCTGCAGCGGGAACTCGACGTGGCCGGACCGGGCACGGCCACCATCGGCCGGAGCCTGCTGGGTAACATGCTGTTGCCCTTCGAGGCGGTATCGGTGGTGCTGCTGGGAGTGGTCATCGGGGCGGTGGTGGTGGCCCGCTTGCGCCGGGGCGGGCAGGACGGGGAGGTGCAACGATGATACAGGTGGGACTTCAGCACTTCCTGATGGTGGGGGCCCTGCTGTTCTGCCTGGGCATCCTCTGTGTGCTCACCAGGCGCAACGCCGTGGCGGTGCTCATCGGCATCGAGTTGATGCTCAACGCCGCCGGGTTGAACTTCATCGCCTTCGCCCGCCACCAGGGCGACCTGGCCGGCGGTTCGCTGCTGGTGCTGTTCGTCATCGTGTTGGCCGCCGCCGAGGCCGCCGTGGCCCTGGCCTTGATCCTCGCCTTCCGGCGCCAGGTGAGAACCCTGGACGTCGACCAAATCGACTCGCTCAAGGGATGAAGCCATGCACGGGCACGAAACTTCCCAGGTGATCGAGAGCTTCAACCTGCTGTGGCTGATACCCTTCCTCCCGCTGCTGGGAGCGGTCAGCAACGGCCTGGCGGGCCACTGGCTGCAGAAGCGCTTCGGCGAGAAGGCTGTGCATACCATCGCCGTGGGCCTGCCCTGGCTGTCGTTCCTGGTGGCGGTGGTGGCGTTTTTCAAGCTGCGCTCGCTTCCCGAGGGGGCGTTGCTGCTCGACCGCCTGTGGACCTGGGTGGCGGTGGGCCAGTTCCACGTCGAGCTGGCCTTCGGCATGGATGCGCTGTCGGCCATGATGGCGCTGATCGTCACCTTCGTGGGCAGCCTCATCCACGTCTACTCCATCGGCTACATGCACGGCGACGAGAGCTACTTCCGCTTCTTCACCTACCTGAACCTGTTCATGTTCGCCATGCTCACCCTGGTGCTGGGCGACAACCTGCTGCTGATGTTCGTCGGCTGGGAAGGCGTGGGCCTGTGCTCGTACCTGCTCATCGGCTTCTGGTACCGGGATCTCAACAACGCCCGGGCGGGCATGAAGGCCTTCGTGGTCAACCGCATCGGCGACTTCGGCTTCCTGGTGGGGTTTTTCATCCTCTTCTGGGGCCTGGGCGGCAGCTGGGGCGAGGGCGGCTACCACCTGGGCGGGCAGGCCAGCCTGGCCTTCCGCGAGCTGCCGGCACTGGTGGCCCCGCTGGCCGACAAGCTGCTCTGGGGCGTGCCCCTGGCCACCCTGGTGGGTATCTTCTTCTTCGTGGGCGCCACCGGCAAGAGCGCCCAGATTCCGCTGTACGTGTGGCTGCCCGATGCCATGGCCGGCCCCACCCCGGTGAGCGCGCTCATCCACGCCGCCACCATGGTCACCGCCGGCGTCTACATGGTGGCGCGCATGAACTTCCTGTACGTGCTCAGCCCCGCGGCCATGACGGTGGTGGCGCTCACCGGCGCGGCCACGGCCCTGTTCGCCGCCACCATCGGCTGCCTGCAGTACGACATCAAGAAGGTGCTGGCCTACTCCACGGTCAGCCAGCTCGGCTACATGTTCATCGGCGTGGGCGTGGGCGCCTTCTGGGCCGGTTCCTACCACCTGCTGACCCACGCCTTTTTCAAGGCCTGCCTGTTTCTGGGAGCCGGCTCGGTGATCCTGTCCATGCACCACGAACAGGACATGCGCAAGATGGGAGGCCTGGGCCGGGTGATGCCGCTCACCCGCTGGACCTACTGGGTGGCCTGCGTGGCCATCGCCGGTTTTCCCATCGCTTCCGGGTTCTTTTCCAAGGACGAGATCCTCTGGCGCGCCTTCGACAGCGCCGCCCTGCTGGTGCCCGGCTGGGTGCCCTGGTTGCTGGGCTTCGTGGCCGCCGGGCTGACCTCGTTCTACATGTTCCGCTCCTACTTCATGACCTTCACCGGCGAGACGGTCAAGGTGCACGGGCACGAGCCCGAGGAGCAACGCCCGGTGGTGACCGGGGTGCTGGTGATGCTGGCCATCGGCGCGGTGATGCTGGCCTTCGTGGGTCTGCCGCACCTGTGGATGCACGCGCCGCCGGCGCTGGAGCACTTCCTGGCCCCGGTGTTCGCCGCCGCCGAGGAGCTGCCCCGGGCCGGGCACGGGCACGGCACCGAGTGGGGCCTGATGCTGGCCTCGCTGGGGGTGGCGTTCCTGGGCCTGGGTATCGCCTGGTGGCTGTACCGGGGGCGGAAGAACCCGCTGCCGGACAGGTTGCGTCAAGCCTTCCCCCGCCTGCACCGGGTCGTCTACAACAAGTACTACGTCGACGAAATCTACCAGGCCACGGCGGTTCGCGGCTTCCTGGGCCTGAGCCGAATGAACGCCTGGTTCGACGTGCATATCATCGACGGGCTGGTCAACGGCGCCGGGACTTTTACCCGGGCCCTGGCCTGGATCGACGGCGCCATCGACACCTACCTGGTCGACGGGGCCGTCAACCTGGTGGCCGACAGTATCCGGGCCGCCGGCGCGCGCCTGCGCCGCATCCAGACGGGAAGGCTGCCGGCCTACCTGGGAGGACTGCTCCTGGGCGGGGTGGTGTTAGTGGTCATCAGCAGGATTCTCATCGATATCTACGGCTGAGGGAGAGCGTTTCATGAACGAATCGACAATCCTTACCTGGATAACCTTCGTACCGGCCATCGGCATGGGATTCATCGGCCTGTTTCTGCTGCTCAACCCCCTGCTGAAGATGGCCCGCCCGGCCCTGGACCAGCTGGCCCGGGTGGTGGCGGTGGCCGCTTCTTCCATCTCGCTGCTGCTTACGGTGGTGCTGTGGCTGGGGTTCGATGCGGACAATACCGGCCTGCAGTTCGTACACCACACGGTGTGGATCCGCGCTTTCAACATCGAGTACTTCCTGGGCGTGGACGGGCTGAGCATCACCATGGTCATGCTCACGGCGCTGATCTCCTTCATCGCCACCGTGGCCTCGCTGCCCTGGGGTATTCCCGCCGGCGATACCCATCACTTCTCGCGACGCTCGGTGCCCGGCTACATGGCCATGCTGCTGCTGCTGCAGACGGGCATGTACGGAGTTTTCTGCGCCCTGGACTTCTTCCTCTTCTACGTCTTCTGGGAAGTGATGCTGCTGCCCATGTACTTCCTCATCGGCATCTGGGGCGGCCCGCGCCGGGAGTACGCGGCCATCAAGTTCTTCCTCTACACCCTGGCCGGATCGGTACTGATGCTGCTGGCCATGATCGCCCTGTACTTCTCCTCCAACCCCACCACCCTGGTCGACGGCACGCCGGCGGCGCACACCTTCAACCTCATCAAGCTGGCCACCGAGAACGACTTCACCTCGGTGGGAACGCTGCTGGGGATGGGCTTCACCAAGGTGGTCTGGGTAGCCCTGTTCATCGCCTTCGCCATCAAGATTCCCATGTTCCCCTTCCACACCTGGTTGCCCGACGCCCACGTCGAGGCTCCCACTCCCATCTCCGTCATCCTGGCCGGCATCCTGCTGAAGATGGGTATCTACGGCATCCTGCGCATCAACTATTCGCTGCTGCCCGACGCCACCATCTGGGCCCGCTGGGGAATGGCCATCTTCGGTACCATAAACATCGTCTACGCCGCCTTCGTGTGCATGGCCCAGAAGGACTTGAAGAAGCTGATCGCCTATTCCTCGGTCAGCCACATGGGCTTCTGCCTGCTGGGCATGGCCGCCATGACGCCGCAGGGTATCACCGGGGCGGTCTACCAGATGTGGACCCACGGCATCGTCAGCCCGGCGTTGTTCCTCATCGCCGGCGTCATCTATGACCGCGCCCATCACCGCGAGATCGAGAAGTTCGGCGGCCTGGCCAAGCAGATGCCCGAATACTCGGCCATGGTGGGGTTGGCCTTCATGGCCTCGCTGGGCCTGCCCGGCCTGATCGGCTTCATCTCCGAGGCCCTGTGCTTCGTGGGAGCCTTCCCGGTGTTCACCACCCTGACGGTAATCTCGGCCCTGGGCGTGATCATCACCGCCGCCTACTACCTGTGGACCATCCAGCGCATGTTCCTGGGACCCTTGAACGAAAGATACGCCGGCCTGCCCGACATGAACTGGCGCGAGCGAATCACCCTCTACCCGCTGGGAGCCCTGATAGTCTTCCTGGGCTTCTACCCCATGCCGATCCTGGATCTCATCAACAAGACCCTGCAACAGCTGATCGCCCCCATGGCGCGTGCGGTGGGCCTGTGATGAACGAGGGGAGGTAGCGGTGGACAACCAGCTGAGCATGGTTTTCTTCCTTCCCGAGCTGATCTTGGCGGCAACGGCGGTGGTGCTGTTTCTGCTGGCGGCTTCCCGGCGGCTCTCCCTGCGGCCGCCGCCGCGGCTGTTTCCGCTGCTGGCCGTGGGTGGCCTGGCGGCGGCCCTGCTGGCGCTGCTGTGGCAACCCTATTGCAACCTGCACGCCGAGGGCGGCTGCCCGCTGTTTTTCGGTCTCCTGGCGGCCGACCCGCTGGCCGCCTTCTTCCGGGGGCTGGCCCTGGTGGCCACGGCGGTGGCGGTATTCATCTCCGCCGGCAGTCACCGGGCCCTGCCCGACCGGCAGCGCGGTGAGTACCACGGCCTGCTCTTGGTCATGGCCTTCGGGTTGTGCCTGCTGGCCGGGGCCAACCACCTGCTCATGGTCTACCTGGCCATGGAGGCGGTGAGCCTGTGCTCCTACCTGCTCACCGGCTGGGACGGCGACCGCCTGCGTTCCCGCGAGGCGGCGGTAAAGTACGTCCTCTACGGCGGGGTGGCCTCGGCGGTGATGCTGTTCGGCATGTCGCTGCTGTACGGCCTGCTGGGTGGGCTCTCCTTCCAGCAGTTGCACCAGGCGCTGGCACAGGGCCCCGCGCTCGAGCAAGCCGGCGGGCAGTGGACGCTGGTGGTGGCGCTGATCATGGTGCTGTGCGGGCTGGGCTACAAGATCGCCGCCGTTCCCTTCCACATGTGGTGCCCCGACGCCTACCAGGGCGCACCCACTCCCTTCACGGCCTTGCTGTCGGTGGGCCCCAAGGCGGCCGGCTTCGCGGTGCTGATGCGTTTCTTCTGGGGGTTGTTCCTGGTGCCCGGCTCGCTGCAGGACACGGTTGTGGCCACCGGGCAGGTGCCCTGGCTGCTGGTGCTGGGGGTGATCTCGGCGGCTACCATGACGCTGGGCAACCTCTCCGCCATCGTGCAGAACAACCTCAAGCGGCTGCTGGCCTACTCCAGCATCGCCCATGCCGGCTACCTGCTCATGGGGGTGGTGGCCGGGCGCAGCGAGGGTTTCCAGGCCGTCACCCTCTACCTGGGGGTCTACCTGGTGATGAACATGGGGGCCTTCGCGGTGGTGGCGGCGGTGGAGCAGGCCACCGGCTCGGAGGAAATGGAGACCTACCGGGGACTGGGCAAGCGGGCACCGCTGCTGGCGCTGGTGATGGCCGTATTCCTGGTGTCACTGACCGGGCTGCCGCCCACGGCCGGCTTCATCGGCAAGCTGTACCTGTTCGCCGCCCTGCTCGAGCACGGCGGCGACTGGTACGTCACCCTGGCGGTCATCGGCGTGCTCAACTCGGTGGTGTCGCTGTACTACTACGCCCGGGTGCTCAAGGTCATGTACCTGGAGCGCCACCAGGAGGAAGGTCCCGCCCTCTCCCAGCGCAGCCCGGCGGCGGTAACCGCCGCGCTGCTGGCCCTGCCCACCCTGCTGCTGGGCATCTTCTGGCAGCCCCTGGCCCGCCTGGCCGAGTGGTCGGCGGTGCTCTTTCACTGAACCTCCCCCGCCAAGGTGCCAGGGAATTCGCAAGGGGGGATTCCACCCAAACTGTTTCTATGGCACCTTGTGGGGGGTTGACGGGGGTTGACTGCAATACGTGGGGCATGATCTAATTTTTCGAGGAAAGGCAGAATGGACGAGAAGAACCCCAGATTCGCGGCGGAGTTGCTTCCGCGCTTGCTACCCTCGCTGTCAGCCGTTCTGGAGGGAGAAAGCGGCCTGCGCTGGGCCTACCTTTTCGGCTCGGCGGCACGAGGCCAGGCCTTTTCGGATCTGGATGTGGCCGTCATGCCCGCGGCGAACGCCTTCACGAGTCTGACCGACGCCGGCAGGCTCGGGGCGGAGTTGTCTTCCCGGCTGGGCATCGAGGGGCTGGCGGTCGACGTCGTCGATCTGCGCTCCTGCTCGCTTCCCTTCCTGGGCACGATGCTCGACGAGGCCGTTGTAGTTCTCGACCGTGAGCCCGTCAGCAGGCGTTTCTGGGAGGTCGCCGAGACCCTGCGTTGGCTCGATTTCAAGCCCGTGTGGGAGATGAGTGAACGACTCATCAGGCAACGGCTCCGGGAAGAGCAGTATCATTGACCGTGATCTGGCCAGCAGGCTTACCGGCTGGGCCGGGTTGCGAAACATCGTTGCCCATTCCTACCCGGTCATAGATTTCGATCTCATCCACAAGACCATCAGCGAGGAGCTTTCAGATCTGGTGGAATTCGCCCGCCGGATAGAAAACCTTATCGGCCACTCCTGAGACAATTTCTGAACCTGGTTTTTTTTACGGCTTTCGGCAACATCTCCATCACGTAATCATCGCCCGAGTAGTTCATGAGGCTCGTAAACGAATCCACCATGCTCCGGACAACGCTCTTGAGGGTTTCGTGACTTGCCATGATGCGAGACCCGGGATTGATCTCTCACAGCAGCTCTACACCGCTGGCTTCTATGGTGCGCAGCAGCGCCGACCCCTCCTCCCTAAGCTGTTGCACCTCCTGCTCGGTATAAACGAACAAGTCCAACGGGCAAGGCAGAGGGCGCAATGCCTGCAGTGCGCCGGGAATGCGGTCTCGCGGTCGGGAATGCTCGCTGTACGCCACCACCAGCAGCAAATCGGCGTCGGAGCTGGCAGTGGCGCCGCCGCGGGCCAGAGAGCCGAAAAGAACCGCGCGGCGCAGTTGCAAGGGACCGGCTGCCCGTGCCACGGCCCGGCGGATGTCCCGCCGACGTTCGGCCTCATCAAACCAGGTGATCCCGGCAGTGTGCGATGATCTTCGTGGCATCGGCTATGGCACTCCGCGCTTCCGAAGCGGTATAGAGCTTGCCCGGGTAACCGGAGTCGAAGCCGTTCGGGTAACGGGCGGGGATGTAATGCTTGTCAAGATGCTTGGCACAGTCCAGCAACTCCTCGTCCGGCCGCACCCGGGCAGGCAAGGCCTCGGCCAGGGCGGTGAGCGAGTGGCCCCAGGGTTCTCCGCCCAGCGATAAAGCCAGGGCCTTGAGAGCCTTTTCCGCCGCCTGTTGGGCCGCAAAAGCCGCCCACTCGAAGTCTTTCGCGTCCAGGGCGTGGCGCGCGTGGTCCAGATCGCGGTCGGCCTGGGCCATCCAGTCTCCCGAGCGGTTCATGCCCCCAGTGTAGATCGGCACCGCCTGGCGGCGCAAGTTGCTGCCCGGCAAAGAGTTCTTCCCTACCACACCTGGCAGCGTTCCTTCCTGACCATGGGAGCGTCCGCCTGGCAACCGAAGGCACGGGCGAACTCGGGCAGGTTGGAAAGCGGCCCGTTGACGCGCCAGCGCGGCGGCGTGCTTCAAACTGTTTCTATGGCACCTTGTTGGGCACCTGATTAGTCCATCATACGTAGTGGGTGATTCAGACATCTATCCATACCTTACCCTGTGCCTTATATCGTTCGCTATAACCGACGGGATTGGGCGACGCTCCGAAAGCGAAAGCGCGTTGACCAAGACCGCCCGTGTTGATGGCGTTGTTATATATAAGCATTTAGAAACCTTTCCGCTCTCGCCATTCTTGCGGAGTTTGCAGAGAGCTTCTGTATCATGCGCCTTACGCACCAATACAGACCTTCAACGAGAAGAACCTTCTTGTCCTTCTCAATTCTTAGCATTGGGCTCATATCGGGGCGCTTTGTCGCACGCTCAAGCGCTTCTATCCACTCCTCGGGATGACCTATCGTATTATTTTCACTAAGGCAACGCATTATCTTCACCGAATAGTTCTTTTGCTCCAGAAATCGTTGTTCATCTCGCAAATCCATGAACAATCCGCCCGCGTGGGTCAAGGGATTGCGAAAGACATTGTAGATTATACCCGCCGCCGCCTTTGGCGGCATATCGTTGCTCGGTTCTTCCTCCCAGGGAAAGAACTCTTCAACAACTCCCCTGAATAGTTCACCCGACTTACCCTTGGTGTCGTATAGCGTAGTCGAAACACCGCCAATTACCGCCATCAGCACTTGAGTTAGCGAGAAATTTTGCCCGGCCATGATATTCTTGTCGGGTAGTGGCAGGCGTAGCATTGCGTGGACGTCGCTGAAATAGAGGTCTTCGATAGTTCGCTCGACAAAGTGACGCACTGCACTCGGTGCTGCTGGGTCAAGTACTAAACGTTGATATGCCACGACGTTTGTTCCTTACACATAACGTCACGTTTCAGCGGCGGGTCGCGCGGCGGACCGACCGTTGCAACCGGTTGATAGCCGCCCTGTCACGCGGTGGGATGGGCACAGCCATACATGTAGATCCGTAACCCTGCCGCCCGCGAGCTCGGTCCAAAGGTCTCTAGTCGGCGATGCACTGACGGAGTCCTCCGATCATATTCCCGTATCGACTCTAGCACCATCTGTCGGTACGCGCACGATATGCGCGCCAAGGCCGGCGTACGGCGTGTCGTTGCACGTCGCAATCACGATCTGGCAGGCCTTGGCCGCTTCCTGAAGAATGAGGCAGAAGCGCTTTATACGTACGGAATCGGCGTTCACGAGCCGGTCGTCGATGACGACGAGGTTCGGCTCCGCGCTGCTGACGAGGACCGCGATCCCGAGCCGGAGCAGGACTATGACTTGTTCCTGGGCCCCGTGGCTGAGGCTCGTGAGCGGTAGGTCTGCGCCGTACCGCGCCATGTGCACGCCGGTCGGTTTCAGTTCGTGGTCGATCTCAAGGGCAACGTAATTGTCCTCGGTGAGAAGTCGCAGCCAGCGGTCGACGAGTTCCTGGATCGGTCCCGAGAGGGCCGCGGAGCGTTGCTTCTCGTGGGCAAGCACAAGATTGCGGAGGAGTTTCGCGCCTTCGGCGCGGCACCGGAGAACTTTGATGCGCCGCCTCTTCCAGTCGACCTCGATCTCAGTGTCCGCCAATTGGCTGTAGTTCCCTTGCGCCGCTGCCTCCTCGATGCGGGCTAGCGTCGCCGCGATTTTAATACGCAGGTCGTTGAGTTGCTTCTCCAATTCCTGGACGCGGTTCTGCGCCTGCTCGTAGAGACGCTTCGGCGTTTTCACCTTCTCCTCGTACTCCGACAGTAACGCGTCGAGGGTCTCCGTTGCCTTTCGGACCTCCTCCCTGGAGGCGGTGACGAGTTTCTCCAACTGCTCTAGCGTGCCGTAGGTTTCGATGATTGCGGTGATGCTCTCTTCGTGGATCTTGATCTCAGCCCTGCACTCCGCCAGCTTGGTTAACGTAACCTGGTGGGCCTTTACAAGTTCGAGGTGCTTCTTCTCGGCCGCCTCCTCAGCATTTCGCTCTTTGCTGATCGCCCGGTCGAGGAGCTTTTTCTCCCGCTTTTTCTCATCGATCTTGTCGCTGATCCACTGACCTCCGCGCTGCCTGGCCTCAGATGGGACGGTGCTCGCGGCCCGAGTCTCCTCCTCAATGCTCCGCTTGACCTGTGCTAATTTGTCCTTCGCGTCGGGATCTGCCGTTTCGATCTCCTCCAGGCTCTTCTGTAGCAACGAGATGGCCCTGTCGAGTTCGCGTCGCTTCTCGCGGAGGGCCGCCATGCCGTCCGCGTCGACGACGTCGAATCGCGTTAGGAACTGCCGGACCTCCTGTTCCACCTTGTCCCGCTTGGTGAGGAGGTCCTTCAGCGCTGAGGCACCGCTGCGCACGCGGATCTTGCCAACGCCCTCGATCCGGAACTCGGTCGGTTCGGCGACGAGGTACTCGTTGTCCTCGGAGGCTCGTAGCCTTGGCCGAGTCTTGACCTTGCGGGCCTTCCCTGTCCACTTGAACCCGACACGTATCGCGCTGGCCTCTACTTGGGCTTGGAGGGTGCTGAGCTTCTTGGACGCAGTCCCGAACCGCTTCCACTCCTTATCGTTGGGGGCGACGAGCTCGGCGCGCTCCATTCTGCGCTCTTCAAGTTGCTTCTCGATTTCCGCGACCTTCTCCAGGTGTTTTTCGAGACGGTTGCGTTCCTTCTTAAGGTTTTGCCAACGTTCCAGGGCATAGAGTGCCCTGATCTCGGCTTCCAGGGCTTTCAGGGCGGGCTCTAACTCATCCTTCCAGCGTCTTGCGTGGCACTCGCGGGCAGACGCTTCTGCCCTGACTTCGGCAAGGGTTTCGGAGCGGGATTCTTCGAGCTTCTCGGCCTCCGCCTTGCGTTTTTTGATCTTCTTCTGTCTGTCTTCAACCTGAGCGAGGTCCTGTTGGACTCGCTGGGCCTTCTGCACGGCTTCGTTCTTCGCCCGCTCCTTGACCTCTCGCTCCCGGTCGAGTTCCTCAGCCATCTGTACGCGCAGAGACAACGCGACGACTTCTTCCTTCGCCTTCTCGAGCTCCGCCCGCTTTTCTGTCTCTGAGCTCTGGATCTCCTCCAGGTCGGCGCGGTGGGACTCAATGGATTTGGCCTTGTCCAGCAATCCGGCGAGCCGCTCTTCAAGCCCGGGCAGGTCCGCCTGGAGTTGCCCCAGTTCGCTTTTAGAATGGACACGGCCCGTCGGTGTCCAATGTTCGCTGTAACTTGCGCTAATCCGTTTGAGGACGGCTTCCTCGACGGGCGAGCGGGCCGCCAATTGTACAAGTCCTTGCAAGCCCTGCTTGACCCCGTCGCTCCATGTCTTCTCGGGTATGGCTACGTCTGATTGTAGGTACCACAATGCCTGGGCCAGCCCGCGGTGCTCGGGCCGTGCGGCCGTGCGCGCCGTTGCTTCTCCGCGCAGGATCTCGCGGAGCCGCGCATCCGCCTCGTCCCCCTCGTGGTCCATCTCCCAGGTTCCGCCCCGCTCCGAGTAAAGCTCGCTCTTGGGGTCCTTAAGGAACCGTTTGACGGCCCGGTAGCGCCTGCCGTTCGCCCGAAACTCGACCTGTGCCTCCGGGCCGAGGCTGCTGCCTATGGGTTGTATGGCTCGGATCTCTTCGGTCCTGGAGTTGTGCCGGTCGAACAGGACGCGGGTAAGCACCTCGAAGAGCGTCGACTTGCCGGCCTCGTTCCTTCCTGTAAGGAGGTTGATACCGTCTTTAAACTGGAACGTGTGGGGCTCGCGGTAGCCGCGCCAGTTCTTGACGATGAGCTGCTCGATGATCACCGTTGAACCTCCGCAACGAGGCGGTACAGGAGCGCTCTCGCTTCCTTGACGACCTCGGGTTCCGCGGCCGCGGCCTCCCTCGCAGGGCCCTCCGGGATTCTTCCGTCAAGGATGGCGGCGAGTCCCTCATCCACCTCGGCAAGGAGACCCTCGGGGAGGGTAAGTGGTACAACCGGCATCGCGTCGAGCGTCTCGACCGGCCAGTCTAGGAGGAAAGCCTCCTCCAGGATCTCGTCACGGAGGGCCCGCAGTTGGTTCAACACCTCTGGGGGTATTGCCGGGTCGAGTTGGGGAGTAATACGAAGGAGTTGAGCTGGTAATGGGCCAGCCTCGAGGATCGCCTTGCGCAGGCGTTCAACGTCGGTAGCGTCGCGAATCGCGGGCTCGTGTTCACTCCATTGAAGCACTCCCACATGGTGCCGCGCCACCAGTGGTTCGGAGCCCGTGCTAGAAATCTCGACGATGACCACGTTGCCCGGGTCCTTCTCGCTAAAGCTCGTCTGCTCGATCGTGCCCGAGTACACGGTTCGCCCGTGCTGCACGAATCCGTGCCAGTCTCCGAGGGCCAGGTAGTCCAGGCCAGCCTCGTCTGATCTAGTGGCAGCAATCGGGAAGTTGGTTCGCTCCGGCAAGACGTCCAGCGTGCCGTGCGCGACCCCGATCCGAATCCGGTCGTCTCCCGCCGCCTGCGCCGGTATCCATGCGGTCGGATCAATCGTGCTCTGCTTCTGCTTCAACGGCGCCGGATACAGCACGACCCCATCTCGCACTTGGACCTCCGCAGCCTTGCGTAACAGCGTGACGTGGTCCCCAACCCGCTTCCAGCTTTGTCGGTCCCAAACTCCCCCCGCAATGAGCGGATCGTGGTTACCAGGTAATACGAAAACCCGAATTGGGGCGAAGCTGTCCAAGACCGCGACCGTCTTCCGGACGACAGACTCGTCGACGTCGTGGTGCTCAAACAGGTCGCCTGCGAGGAGGACGAACTCGACGCATTCACGCTTCGCAACTTCCACGACGCGCGCCGCCGTCTCGAACCGCTTGGCACGGACATCCTTCGCCCTCTCTCCCGCCTGGAGGGCCTTCATACCCATCTGCCAGTCAGCTGTGTGGAGAAATTTCACGGACATTCGCCATCCTTTCTCCATAACTCTCCATACTGGGACGTGAACACTCTGCATCAGCGGCTGCGTGCAGCGCCGTCCGTTGCATGCTGTTGTTGGGCGGCGACGACATTTATATCCGCTGCTTCTCAACGAGCCGCCGATAGTGTTCACCGAGAACCGTGAGCTTGCACGCCTTGCTCTGCATTGCTGCGTGCCACATGTGGGGCGCTCCGACCGGTACAACCAGATTCAGTCTGTTGTAACTCTGGAGGACGGCGAACTTCCTCGTGTTCTCAGGGATCGGTGTAGGCATGCCGGGATCGCGTCCCTTTAGCTCGGGTTCAAAGGTGGGATCCAATTGGAACTCATAGCCAGGCACCGGGAAGAACTCCGTAATCCGCCGCAGATCGCCAAGATCTATTGGCGGGGGAACTTTCCGTAGAGAGACGAACTGTCTCACGTTGGTCTTGAAGACTGGACGTTGCTCCCATGCTCCAAGTGACTGATCCACATGTGCGTAGACGCTGCCGGGAGTGATGTCGCCCGTAAGATTGGCAGCACCGCCGTTCAGCGCGTCCACAAAAAGCGTTGTAAACGTGCCCTTTCCGTTTTCCTCCGTCGCGTACTGGTCAGCCGTAGACGCAGTGAGTACGGTTAAACCCTCTGACAGTGAGGCGAGGTTTTCCTGTGCGGGAGAAGTACCGGCGATCCCCGAGTGGCAGCTATCTAACACAACGACTTTATTTCTAGCTCGCGAATTATTTGCGAGCGTTAGCAACTCAGAAAGGGAAAGTCCTTCGTCTCCTCGCCGGGAGTCCGTCGCCAACAGATACCCGCCCGTCGCTTCAATATGACCGTGCCCGGCGAAGTAGAACAGCGCGATTTCGGCCTGCGTACTGAACAGCCTTTCGACATGGTCTTTCAGGTCGTTGCGATAGACTCGCTCGGTGGGTCCAGCACCTGTGAGGAGCTTGCAGTCGAAATTTACGGCCCCGTCCCCATGACGTTCCAGCACGGACATAACCGCGAGCGCGTCATCAACGCAGCCAAACAGTGAGGCAACGTGCTCATAGTAATTTATTCCTACGATGAGTGCTTTGCGCATAACGTCACCTCGCTTAAAGACTGTCGATGAAGTCCTTGATTGAGTCCCAGGTCCAGACTACTGTCCGTACGCCTTTCAAGTTGGTCCTATCGTCCTTGTAGGCCCAAATGCCGAGGACGCGCTTCTTTTCTTCACGGGCGCACGTAATTTCCCACTTCTGACCGCTGGAAGAGAGCGAGTTCTTGCTTACAAGTGCGATTACTCCATCCGACCGACGAATGCGAGTGCGGACTCGCTCCTTCCATTTAGAGCTGTAGGCCTCCTTCACGGACATATCGACGTACTCGAACGGCGACTTTGTATTCAGGGATTGACCCTTGAGGAAGTCCCGCTGTCTCTCGTCCTCGATCGCAAACGCTACGAACACCACCTTCTTGTCTGCCATTGGATTCTCCTTTCTTGTCTCAGTATCTCATCTTGTGCTATGCGTCAGTGGATCTTGACCTTCCTCCCAACGCTCAGCATCAGCGGCGGCGCGAAGCGTCGCCCGCTGCATGCTGTTGTTAGGTTGCTGGCTTTGCCTTGAGCGCCCGCAGCCTAGCGACCAAGTCACTGAGCTGGTACGTCGCCTTTAGAATCTCCTTTGTCACTTCAATCGCCGCTTCGATCTCTGCGCGTCCGACGTTCTCGTAATCACGGGATTCGACATGAGCGGCATCATTTCCAAGAAGGCGGATTTCGTTCATCGCCGCGAAGAGCTCCTCAGGCAACACCACCTTTGATCGGAGCGCCTTGATACGATCGACAAGTGTCTTGCCGCTGGCCTCTCGGTCGCGGCAGATTTCCTCGAGCGTTCGGCGGATCATGATAGCCGAGGCCACATAGCATTCCTCGGCATGGCAGATCAGCGCCTCTTCGAACGTCGCTAGTATCCCTGACGGGATCTTCTCCTTACTGAAGTCGATCCTCATGGCGGGGTAAGTGCGAACGAGGTCGTTGTCGTGAAACACGAAGAATATATGCCCATGGCACTGCGGATTCGGGCATCTCCGCTGCCCGAGCCAGTACGGGATGACGTGAAGGTCTTCCACTCCAACCCTGTCGAACGTTCCCTGATGGCCGCATGAGGGGCAGCGAGTGACGACTTGGGACCCCCTGCCTCTGCTATGGAAGTCGCGGACCGGGATGTGCATCATTTGTTCCTTGTCTTGTCCACCTAACTGCGCATATACGGTTTCTTCATGACACCTATATGCCGCGCTATAGCGGTATATTCACCCGGAGCTCAAAACGGCATTTGCCCCGCAAACTGGATGTTGAGTCCTCCCATTGTGGCAACGGGGACCGGTGACGCGAGCATGGTTGTTTCTCACCCTGATCCTCCTCGTTGCTTCACTTGGCTGCTGACGTCGTGACTGTATCAAAGCCCCCGCGGGAAGGTCAACACCGAGGTGCTGAGCCAAGTTCCCCCCGCTGGTCACCGTTCCCGCCGGCGTATTTTACACCTGGCCGAGTGTTCGGCGGTGCTCTTTCACTGACCCGGAGGCCCCCCGACCGGGCAACCGCCCGGCCTACCACACCTGGCAGCGTTCCTTCCTGACCATGGGCGCG